>Ga0307974_1001060_pt1 | contig 18409 bp, 18 predicted proteins | sample OrgLakmetagen784_FD_201812 | JGI IMG/M metagenome (GOLD analysis project Ga0307974, IMG submission 201812) | Saline water microbial communities from Organic Lake, Antarctica - #784 | ecosystem: Environmental > Aquatic > Non-marine Saline and Alkaline > Saline | place: Antarctica: Organic Lake... | reverse complement strand
CAAGGAATAAAAAGAATGGAGAAGGGAAGCAGAAACCGGAGAAAAGCAGAAAGTGAGAACATCTCACTTTATGCTACACTTCAAGAACCTGAGTTCAAGTGTTTCACACTGAACTCATAAGTTTGTAATTTAAAGGGGTCTGGAGGTTTACTTCCTTGCTCGTCCTCTGTGTGTTCCCATGGGTAGTTTCTAGGTGCTTCTTCAGAAGGTAGGTGCCGTGTTCAATGTTGATAGCTTGCCAGGAGTCTTCAAAGTACTTTTCGAAGATCTGGGCTTGTTTGGTGGGCTCAGTTTCAATTCTGCCTGTTTCAGGGTCTTTCACAGCTTGGAGACTTGCCCATGGCTGTGCATTTTTATCTTTAAAGATTTCTTTGTGAGCTTTCTTTGGTGCTTTATTTATCAGCTGCGGCTGCTTCTTACGAGCAATATTGTTGTATTTTCTGTTGTGTAGGGCATCTGTATTGGTGATAGCTTTCCTGGTTATCGTGTACATGTCATCTAGTTGTTTTTTGAGGGGCTGGTCAGGCACGGTGTGCTTTATACCTTGATTTGCTTTCAGAAGCGCTGGGTTGGCGCTGTTTTGCTGTAAGATTACTTCGGTGGTGCCTTGGGCATTTATGAAGGGGGAGGACAGGTTTTGAATTTGCTTGATCCGGTGTAGTTATTTGCTTTGGATTTTTTGCTTCGGATAATTTATTGCGGAAATAAAGCATAGGATGAGGGGAGGTGTTTGGAAAGCCACCGAGTTGGTGGCCCCTGACATGCAAAACAACAGACTGGCCACTCATCATTCATGGTTTGTAATCCCCTTTTAATTAATAAATGTATGCTGATTGCTGTGCCACAGTGTCTTCATCTTGATCTATCCAAACATATTTTGCACAGTGTCAGCAGTTTTTGCTTGTGTGCGAGTATACTTTGGAAAGTAGCAACACAACTTGAAGGAAGTTCTTGCTGATCAGTGTTCTAGTGAAGATTAACATGCATGTCCAGAACGAGGTACACATTCTTTTCTCTTGCCGTGATCATTGGGTTCTTTGTGATCTGAGGAAACATTACTCCTTTTTGTATGCCCCTTTCTATGAGAGTTCCTTAGCGGCCCGGCCTTATTCGCTGTAATAACCAACCTGTTTATAATTTCCTTTCCCAGCAGAACACTAGACTTTTTCTCTCTATATCTGAGGTGCCAGTAGTGTTATCAACTCTCATCAGGAGCCGGTTTCAGGCTAAGCCTGCAACCCTCCTGATCCCCATGAATTTTTCCTTTCCTTCTCACGGCCGGTGGAGGAGCTTTACAGTACTCGGTACCAAAGTGGCTCCTTTTCCTTAATTAATGTGGGGAGTGGTTTTCACTACCTGCGTAGTTTTTTCTTTTTCTTTTTCTTTACTGAGCTTACGCATTTATTTGTGACTGACTGAGGCTCATCTGATCTCCCAAACAACCTGGCTGAAGGTCACATCCTTATAACCATTGGCTATAGCGATGCTTGATTGATTACCATTGTACCGATGCTTGATTGATTAAAATCTGTAACCTGTAATCTGTAAGCGCACCATCAGTTGGACCTCCGGCTGATTGTCAAAGTTGTAATTACCGTATTCCGCCAAAACAAGGAATCCGATTATAATATGAAACCTGATTTCATTCTGTTTGCATAATCTGCGATACTAATACAATGAGGCAATGCTCTTCTTTCGTGCTATCTCCGTCTCTTCTTTTTATCCCCTCCTGCATCTCCAAATCGACCAGCCATCAGACGCTTCATCTCAACCAGCGCATTGACCTCTGCACGCAGCGCAAGCCACGCGGCACATACAGGTCGAGTGGCCACACGTGGCCCAGTGGTTGCTCCAGGCCAGCCTAAATCCAGCAACGTCTGTGTGGCAAAAGGCACAGTTGTTTGCTGGGTGACAAACATTCGATCCATACCAGAGCGAACTTTCAAAGGGCTACCGCTCACTTAGCGAATCCCTTGACGGACGTCCATTACAAACTTGCAGGCAATCCCAGTTGTTGGCAAGAGAACGCTGCATACAGCACGTGTGCATTCTTACTCGTCGTGCCCCCAGCACTGTGAATACACAAAGCATTGTCCACACCTGCTCTGCCATTTTCTGGGCCTTCTGCCCTCCTGGTAAGCTGGCCATAGCAGAGTTGGCCGCCTGCAAGGCGTGCACGCCTCGGCCATACACGCCAGGTGGTGGCTGCGCGTGTGATTTGAATTGAATGATCTCTTCCTTCAATCACAGCATGAGCAAATGACTGTGGCAAGCACGACGCGTCTGCACAATGACACACTGCTGTGGTCTGCGCCTCAATGAACATTTCACTTACAATGAGCCACATAAGTACGCCTCTCTCACCCTAAAACATGCGATATACACCACCACAGAATACTATGGTTCGCCATGCCATGCATACATGGCAGATGGATGAAACCCAAGCTTCTTCAAGCTTCTTCAAGCTTAAGGTCAATAACGGTGAATAAACACGGTTCTAGCCAAAGCTACACAACACACATACGCAGGCAGGTATGAGGTACGTACCCTAACAGGCTGTAGGTCTGCGTTGAGGAGGGAGGGCACATATGGCCCTGGATCCGCAGAAAACACAGTGGGAAAGCGCAAGCAGTCCTGTATGCAAAGAGTGAGGTGGGTTGTGAGGTTGTAGGTCTGCCCGCGTTGAGGTAAAAGGGCACACGTGGCCCTGGATTTACAGGGAACACAGTGGGAGAGCGCAAGCAGTCCTGTATGCAAAGAGTGAGGTGGGTTGTGAGGTTGTAGGTCTGTCCGCGCTGAGGAAAAAGGGCACACGTGGCCCTGGATCCACAGAGAACACAGTGGGAGAGCACAAGCAGTCCTGTGTGCATGCGAAGTCGAGTGGAATCATTCTTTAGGATTGAGGAGCCGAATCTACAACTGCTGAAATGAACGTGTATACACCGCATGTCTGTGTCACTGTATGGTGCTAAATAATCCGGTACAAGAGCAAAGAGAGAAAGACAGGGGTAAAAGTGAGCTGATGCACAATGTTGACTAGCTATGGGCATGGCTGCTGCTAGAAGTAGCAAGTGCTGTCCTCCATGAACAAAGCTGCACGCTCACGCATGTGTCAGGAAACAGCCTGCTCCTGACTCCATGTACAAACTACGAGCTGCGTCTCCTTGGTCGTTTGCACACACACACACACACACACACACACACACACAGAGAGCACTTGCATTTATACAACAGACGTTACACTAAGAAACTCATTAAGTTGCACTCGCACAGGCCCCACAGAAGCATGCATTCAAACGGTATGCTATTCATGCCACCCTTTATTATTCCCCAACGAATTTAAGTCTCCTTTTGCACGGACTCCACCCTTCTTTGCATGCACAATAAAACATCACAACATCATGGGCACACTGAAATCTTAGAGCCTACTCGCTCAGATTTAGCGCCTTCACCTGACACATATGTTCAGTAAAAAAGTCCAAAGGGTTTACCTGCACATTTGCTACAGAAAAAATCCAAAGAACTACCTGTACAGTTGCTACGGAAGCAGGGGCGCCTGGAATGCGGCCTGCGCCAGCAAGTGCTTGAGGTCCTGCATTAAGGCAGCAGAGCCGGGCAGCATTTTACATAGGAACGCACAAGTATGTTTGGGGCATTGCTGCCCAGGAACCCAGATTTGATATAGCGCACAGTGCCGTCAGTCTGCTGTGTTCCAAACGCTGCACTCCATTGCTTCACAAACAGGAAGACGCATGCATTCACAGTGTCAATGCTCATTATATCAATGCCCAGCACAAGCTGCATTTTGTTGCTTCACAAAAAGAGATATGCAACCACATTGTCAGAATTAATTCTATCAATGCCCACGTACCAGCTGCACCGGCGGCTATAGAGGGAGCAGCCGCCGCTGCGGCGGCAGCAGCTGCTGCAGCTGCAGCTGTCTCTGCCTCCACCCTGCGATCCTCCTCCACCTGACGGGCCTCAGCTATGATCTGTGATGATGGTGATGATGATGATGTATGATCTGATTGCGTGGGGTGGAGAAAGCGAGTTTAGAGCGTATAGCATAATCACTACTGGCATATAGTAAGAAGGATGTTGTTCTGTGTTCGGCTTGATCCGTGCGCGTGGGGTGGGGAGAGGAAGTGTTGGGTGGATTTCCGCGCGTATAGCATTGTTGTGGTGAAGTTGGGAGGGCGCAGAAAGTAAAAAAATTAAAAAGGGAATGCAGGGCAGTGCAAACATTTCCTACAAGGATTCAACAAGAGACAGGAGCAGCAAAAAAAAAACGTAAGAAAAACGCTTGACACTGGACGAGGTCCTGTAAAGATCCAAGCACTGTGATTCTTGGATTATATGGAGGGCTGTATAAAGGAGCGCAACGTTTCAGGGGATGTCACAAACTGCGCACAAGCATATGCGCACACACACACATACACACACACACACACACACACACACGCACGCACACACACACACACACACACACACACACATTTGCACATACAGTGATGGAGGATCACGCTCTTGGCTTCTTTTCAGTCAGCTTTTGGAGCGTGAACGTCTTGATATCAGTTGATTTCCTTCCAATATTTTTGTCAACAGCACGTGCTTGAAACAGCACAGCACACTCACGGCGTTTTCCTTGTCCACCTCCTGGCGCGTGCGCTTCTGCATCATTTCAATGCCCCTCTTGCGCTCTAGGTCCTGCTCCTTGTTGTACGGGTGCTTCACCAGCACGTCATTGGCCACCTGTATAACAAAAGCAGTGGAAAGCATGCCAGTCTGCACCTTCAACAATACGAACTAGTAGGGTGCTTCACCAGCTAGCTCATCATTGGCCACCTGTATAACAAAAGCAGTGGTAAGCATGCCAATCTGCACCTTCAACAATACGAACTAGTAGGGTGCTTCACCAGCTAGCTCATCATTGGTCACCTGTTCAACAGAAGCAGTGGAAAGCATGCCAATCTGCACCTTCAAATAAACAGAACAAGTAGGGTGCTTCACCAGCTAGCTCATCATTGGCCACCTTTTTAACAAAACAGTGCAAAGCATGCCAATCCGCACCCTCAACAATACGAATTAGTAGGGTGCTTCACCAGCTAGCTCATCATTGGTCACCTTTTCAACAAAACAGTGGAAAGCATGCCAATCTGCAACTTCAAATAAACAGAACAAGTAGGGTGCTTCACCAGCACGTCATTGGCCACCTGTTCATCAGGAAAAAGGGAAGCCTTTTGCCAACTTGCACGACCGCAAATACACAGCAAGGCCAGTATGCTCCACCAGCTAGCTCATTATTGGCTACTACCTGTTTCACTTAAGCAGCAAAAACCATGTCAACTTGCACCCGCACAGAATGCCACGGAGTTAGTTCAGAGGTTGGTCATATGTAGGATTGGCCAGAACCATATATATACGGTGTATATACGGTATTCATGGCAGCGAATTTTAAAATATACGGTCATATACGGCGCGCATATATATACATATATATATATGTATGTATGTATGTATGTATATGGTTTTGGCCACATGTGACATATCCATTGTCTTTGCCAGAGGTACAAGACACGTGCCTTGTTACCCAGATCAGGAACATGCTGATCTGTGTGTATGTGTGTTTGTGAGTGTGTGTGTATGTGTGTGTGTGTTTGTGAGTGTGTGTGTGTGTGTGTGTGTGTGTTTCCAGCAAGAAAGGGCATATCAGAGGCACCTGTTAGACAGAGGAAGCAAAACTTCAGCTAAAACGTAGCATTAAGTCGAAGGGCTTCACCGGCACGTCAGTGGCGACATGCAAAATAAGGAAAGGAGTAACATGTAAGTTTGCAAATACTTACGCAATATAAAACACCGTTAGCCAGCTGGATGGCAGAAGAGGAGGTCAGGATAGGAAAAATGGGTGGTGGCAAAAGAAACTGTGGACACACCATTTGTTTTTGGCGGGCCTAGTCCACAATTACAGATTTCATAAATCCCAGAGGGAAACAACTTTAATTATTTGCTATCATAGGGCGGGAATTTCAAAAAACAGTTCAAAGGAGGGCAGGCAAACATGGTGCTTCACATCAACTTAACCTGTGTGCACCCCGTGGCTGCCATGAGCTAAATTCTGAACGAGTGGTTCAAAAGAAAGCAGGCATCACGTACCGGTGCTACGCATTAACTTAACCTGTGTGCACCCCATGGCTGCCACGAGTTAAAGTTTGAAGGAGTGGTTTTAAAAAACCAAGCCTACACGTACCGGCGCTTCGCCTCCTTCCCTGGCCACCAACAAGCGGCGGGCGATGAGGTAGTAGCGGCTCTTGATGTCTTCCAGTGAGCGGGGTGGGGGCTGGGGCACGCTTGGGGAGGGTGGCACGAACTGCAGAGGGCAGAGCAAAACTTAATTACAACTCTACGGCTGCCGTGCGCACGCTTCTTAGTTTGGGGTTCTCATTACGAGCAGGGTGGCGCTGGGGCAAGCGTGGAGCTGGTGGAGTAGAGAGAGAGAGAGAGAGAGAGAGAGAGAGAGAGAGAGAGAGAGAGAGAAAGAGAGCTGGTGGAATAGAGAGCTGATGGAATAGAGAGCAGAGCAAAGAGCAAGTTTAAAAGCAGCGTGCAGCTACCACGCGCGGTATGTACGTACGGGTGTGACCTGTTGTGCACACACTATGTGTCTACGGGTCTCGATGCAAGTGACCAATTGAAGAGCGTGCACAAATAGCCCCACTGGTTGTTTTTGTTTCACCAACCAATTGCCATCAGCCAGAGACTCGGGCTGTAGGCCATCCTTGTAACCCTTGAAAGCCTTGTAACCCTTGATGCAAGTGACCAATTGAAGAGCGTGCACAAATAGCCCCAGTGGTCAGGGGTTGTTGCCTACAACTCAAGAACCGCTTCCGTGCAGGGACCCCTTTGTAAGCAGGGTGGGGCTGGGACAAACGAGGAGCTAATGGCATAGAGAGCAGAGCAGAGCACAAGTTTGAGAACACATGCAGCAGTCACGAAAGGAAGTGTGTGTTAGGGTAAATGCTTGCATACACTTTGTGTCTAAAGGTCTCATTGCAAGCAAGGGCGCACTCTGAGCTGATGGCATGGAGAGCAGAGCAGAGCACAAGTAAAAACCGCACGCAGCAGTCACGGAAGGAAGTATGAGATTGCTTGCACACGCTTTGTCTGCAGGCCTACTGCCATCAGGGTGGAGGCAGGGGCACACTCTGAGCTGAGGGCACAGAGGGCAGAGCAGAGCACAAGTAGGGAGCAGTGTGCAGCTGCCACGCAAGGTACGTGCAGCTGTCAATTTAGATACGTGTGCCCATGTCTGTGGATTTCACAAAAGTGCAGGGTGGAGGCTGGGGGCACGGTTGGGAGATTTGGGATGCTGAAACGAGTTCACGAGTTGCGATTCAAGAAGGGCAACGCAAATGTGTAGAGTTGGCCAGAACCGCATATATATAGGGTTGGCCAGAACCATACATTTATAGGTATATACGGTATTTTTGGCAGGGATATCACCATACATACGGTCATTTACGGTGTGTATATACGGTTCTGGCCAACCCTACATATATACAACGTATATGACAGTACATTTGGTGATTTTCCTGCAATTTACAGTATGTACACCGTATTTATTATTTATATGGTTCTGGCCAACCCTACAAATGTGGTGTTTAGGATACCATGTACGGTCACGACATTGTTGCCAAGAAAACTGGAATTAAGAAACAGTCAGCTAGTCGAATTTACTTTACTACTTTTGTTGCAACCACTGGTGGTGTCCCCTCAATGCATTCTTACCTCGCAAACACCATGCCCCTATCACTCTGCCATTATGTGCAAGAATGAGCGTATTTGTATTGTGCACGCCTCTCATTTTGTGCTTGCCAGAAAGCACCAAAGCCCTCGTCAAAGCACGCACATGACGTGCACCCTACAGTTCTCTCGTTTGCATCTTGAGATGCCGTAGGCGGGGGATTTATTACCAATGTTAACAGCACAACTGCTCAAAGTTCCTCACATCTTGCTCTAAGAGGAACATGGTAACAAACAAAGAAAAAGAAAAACAAGCTTAAGAGCAAGTCGTGAGGACCAAGGAGATATAAAATAATGAGAGGGAGAAAGAACAAACACAGATAAGAAGCAAAAGTGATCAAGTAGCATATCACTTCCGCTGCGCTACAAGAACTGGAGTTCATGTGTTATACACTGAACTCAGGAGTTCCATGCAAGCACACCTACGCCTCACCTCGTACTTGTCTGCGATCACCACAAAGCGCAGGTCAAAGCGCTCGCACATGTCTAGCAGGTAGTCCGTCTCCTCTCGTGACCAGTCCCCACTAACAGGACGGATCAAGGTCTCGTACTCCTCATCGTCGTACTTCCAGACGGACACCTGTGAGGATTTGATGATGGGTTTGTGAAAACAGGGACAGATGCATGCAGTCTGACAGTCTGACACTCCGGGGCATGTATGAGGGATCTTGACGTGGCATAATGTTATGATGAGAGTTGGCCTGACTCACATCTGCACGCTGCGTACTACTGAACAGCTGCAAAAATTCCTTTGCCAAAACAATTACAGCATACACGCGTGTGCATTGCTCTGGCCAACCCTAAATATGTAAATATGTGTATGTAGGGGTTTGCTTGCTAGTCAAAAACTGAACGCTAAGATGATGTGCTCGAGCTAGAATGGAAAAGCCATGTTAGTGGTTTTTGGGCCTCCAGTCTACAGCGTGCAATTTAGTCTCTGCAAACACGTTTGCTTCTAGAGGTAGAACACATTTGACACCATTAGCTCCAGAAACACAGACGGCAACCCAAAAGATATGTGTGGTACAGGTGAAGAGCAATTGCACTTGAGCATGCAAAGACACGAAACAGACATATGCGCAGGCACGCAAGCACGCAACCCCATACCTACATGCACAGTCACAAACACGTACGCACGTGTACACACACACATGCATAAACAAACACACACACATGCACATGCAACAATTGTAATCAAACACTTCATAATGCAAGAAGGGAAGGACATGCATGCACAAACACACAAAAATGCACACACACACACACACACGCACACACACGCACACACAGACTTGCACATACACGCACGCACACACACACGCGTACATGCACACACACACACACACACACACACACACACACACACACACACACACACACACGCGCGCGCGCACGCGCGCGCGCGCATACATGCACATACACATGGACATCCAAACTCAGACATGCGCACAAAAAAAGAGACACATTTTGACACAGGCCAGAACAGTTCATGTTGCATAAACAAAGAGAGAAAGGCACGCGTACCTTTTTGTTGAACTTGGCAAAGTAGTAGTCTGAGTCATCCGGCTCCTTGAACCTGCCTGCTGCATCCTTGTAGCTCTTGGTCCAGCGCTGCAGCTCCAGGCCATCAGAGCGGGCAGAGCTCTTGAATGGCAGGTAGCGCCAGGTCACGATGCCCTTAGTGCTGGGCTTGGGCTTTGCCTTGATGTCCTTCTTCTTCTTGGGCATCAGCTCTTGCGCAGACATGATGGGGTGCGAGTCACCCAGCAGCGCGAACGCCTCGCGGCTCATGCCCTCGGGGCGTTTCTGCTTCTGGGGCTTGGCCTTGACAGCGGGCGGTCCGTCTGTTCCCCCTGCCGGGGCTGCCCCCCTCACGCCCAGAATGTCCTTGGTGTCCTGCATTACTGCTGTTTAGCTCACTGTTTAGCCGTGGTAGTGGCTGTGGCTATCAGGTCCGGAAAGCCAGACAGGGCTGTGCTGTGCTCAGCCCTTCACAGGCCTTCAGCACTGGCCCCGCACATCTCAGTGTGTTGTGCCCATGCAAGAACTGAGCTTGAGGTAATGAAATAAGAAGTTTGTGCCCTGACCCTGAGAGAATTCTCTATGCCAAAAAAAGGCTAAGATCAGCAGATCAAAGGTTCGTCCGCCCTTTGGGCCTGCAGAAAGCCTTGAAAACGGTTTTCGGAGACACAGTGTGACAAATGCTATCGCGAAGAAGGGGTAGCCTGGTGCTTAGAATTCAAAGAAGGGCAGCAGTATCCAAATTCAAAATTGGCGTGCCGTCGCTGGCTGACAAAGAAAGAGTACTCTGGTTAGCTCAAATTGTTTAGCAAGTCTTTCTGTACAGTGGACCAGGTAAGTTCCTAAAAACTAAAGGACATGTAAAATAGTAGGGCTGTAAAGTTCAATCAGTGGGCTGCACAATTTAGATCAATAAATTGAACACTGCGATGCTTCGGCAGTGACAGTAAGTCAATTAAACAAATCACACCCTACAGATAAAATCAAGTACTGAACAGACACTAATCCTACTCAACAAGCAAAAAACGCGCAGGAACAACGTAAGTTGCTGATGCCTTGCTTATTCGGACACCGCAAAACCCTCCACACCATCCTCCTAATAGGAGCAACAGGCACCATCTACAGCAGCCACACAAGGAACTCCAGAGCCTTGGAGTAACAAGTCGACATGCCAAAGCACTCATGAAGAACTAAGCTCACATGCAATCAGATCCGCATCAAAAATCATACAGATGAGACGAGACATTGAACAACCCCAAAAAGTATTTGAGCAATAATCCTGAAGGTGGTGCGCAGACCTTTGCCTCCCAACCACCTGATCCTCATTTAAAAGCCATTTTTATGTACATTATCCAGGTGGGATGTTGTGTGGCCCTGCATCCGTTAGGTGGTGCAGTACACAAACAACATCAATTTTAATCCCTGGTGGTAGTGTTTGCACTACCTGCGTTTTTGTTTCTTTTCTGCTGGAATGCCTGATGCTCATACGCAAAAGCGATATAACATCATGCTCATTGCCAGCTCATACAGGCTGCGTTACACCAACAGCAGACATACGTTTCCTCTTTTTCTTACACACTGCAGTGTAAAATACTGATGGCAGCAAGATTTGAGCTTCCCCTGCCTTTCTATCAGCATGCTTAAACTTAGAGATGCAGGGTGTTTTTTGGGGTTGCGGCAAAAAGTCCATTCCTGTGTGCTCAATTTCTGTCATTTTTACCCTGTGTGCTCAATTTCTCAGCAACAATGTTAGCAGTAGGCAATTTGGGGTCTCCTCTTCCATGTGGCTGGGTATTCCTTCCTTTAAAAGTAAAATGCGCAATGTTGAGGCACCCACGCTGCAAAATCACAATGTGTAAAATTTGTATAAGAAGCTGCGAGGAAATGATCAAATGTTCGGACAGTTGGGCCTAAAACTGGGTTCTGACGGGATTTCATTACAGAACACTTGTTTACACAGGATGCAGGATGGATGTTGCAAGCACTTTGGCTTGTATGCCTCTGCATCCAAAGTTTGGGTTCCAAACCAACACATCTTGATACGACATAGTGGTATGGTTTTTCTTTTGGTTGGATTGATTTATATCTCAGTGTACGAAGCTTGCTACGGGTTCAGAAATTTACTAACGATGCTCTTTTATCCATACAGGAAGAGACTGTGCCCCCTGCGTCCTCCCTTGACTTGATTAAACCTCCGCAGCACGAATTTGATTGGAGCATCTGCTACGCTTGGGAATGCTATGTTTTAAGCTGTTGTATACATTCAAGGGACGCGTATTGGCACCGAGAGGTGCAGCTACAGCGCTAAATGGAAGTACAAGTCTTTCCTGTTAAAGTTCAGCATGCATTAAGGAACCACTGGGTAGTATTGGGGGATTATATAACTTCCATCAAGTCATACATACATATTTATATATAGTGCACAAATCCGGCCAAACCCTTTGCCAAAGCATTTCTTTACTTCATTCAGATACTTGAGTATAATGCAATACGTGAGCTGCAAGTCCAGAATCAATTGCTGGTAATTTGCCTGAACACACCCTTGCGCGCGGCCTACTTTGGGGCTTTCCATGCATTTCTGTGACTAGGACCCAGACCCCCCCTTTAATCACCCAACAAGGGTGCCTAACAAAACGGCTCAGGGTCCTCTACACCCCCCCCTCAGAGTCGACGTAAAGGTTTCAAATGTGTAAATCATATTTAAGTCGACAAATGAAGCTTGGCTTTGGGCAGGTTTTAAGCGTACCGCCATCCTGCTTGTGTGCTTTGCTCATACATTGCATGCATGACAGTGGGCACACGCGACAGGTCAACACACAGGACCTTAGGAATGCAGTGAGCACCGGAACAGGGCAAACGCGTAGCTCATGCATTGCATACAGCATTTTAACGCGCAAGACTAGCTGGGGTAAGCAGGGAACCAGTTCCAGGAGAGAGCACACAGTTGTGACGTTTCTACTTCAAGCAGAATCATCAGGCATTTGAAGTATGGGCATAAAGTACCGAAGTAGCTCCTCCTTTTCCTTAATTAATGTTGGGAGGCAGTGGTTTCCACTGGCCTGCGTTGAAATAAATTCCTTTTCTTTTTTTCCCACTTCTGAGGACATTGAAAAGAATACAACCCTCACCCCTCTGCTAAAACGAGAACTCTTACAATACGGGATTGCGCTCATGCTTTTATAAACTAGAAAGCACATGATTTGGGCAGCATAAGCCTATATGCTGGGGCCAATTCCATCCGTAAATGTGGTCCTGATCGAGTCTAGCGTCGGCAAGTCGTCCATAAACTTCCCCCATGGTGGGATGCCTAAGCCACTGGAGCGCACCGTGCCATCCAATTGAATCTGCAAGGTTTGTTGCAATGGTCATGGCTTGTAAGGAAAAGCAATTGTGTGCTAGTTTTAAAATTGGGGGAAAGTAGGTGAAAACATTAAGCGCGCCCTCAACACTGAGAGGCATGTATGCCTCTAGTTTTCGCTTATACACATCGATTTTATTTACAGTAGTAAACAGACTTGTGACAATGTGCATTGCTTAGATAAATAGCAGAAGAGTTCTTTGAGGAATATAGCAGTAAACGTTCCACAACACTGTGAGCACAACATTGTTTCACCAGCAATAATTGCTGAATTAAACATTGCAGAAACGTCAATAAAAGCTTGCTGCAGCACTGATCGCAGAAACGTCGTGAAAGGTGATCGCATTTGGTATGACTACAACAGCACCAGGCACTGTGGCTCAAACTCACCTGCACATACATGCCTGCCTCTGCAGCATTGACGGGCAGCTTTGCGAACTTGCGTTGGGCATCCACCCAGTCCTGTGAACACATTGTGTGTGTGTGTGTGTGTGTGTGTGTGTGTGTGTGTGTGTGTGTGTGTGTGTGTGTGTGTGTGTGTGTGTGTGTGTGTGTGTGTGTGTGTGTGTGAGAGAGTGTGTGTGTGTGTGAGTGTGTGTGTGTATGTGTGTGTGTTGCTATGCCCCAAAATGGCAGCAATGAGGAGCGTACTCGTGCGAGATTATAATTTTCTGCTTCTTGTCTGGGTAGGCAGTACAATGGGCCAAAGAAGCAGGAATAGTTAGCTGCATGCAGGGAGGGTGTGCTGCAATTCCTGATCACTAGCAATGTGCAATGCAGGAGGTGAAACAGGTCAGCTCCAGGCTGATCATCCAACGATGTGGGCAGACCTGCACCGCTTGTGGTACGCGAAATACTCCACTGTCAAACAGGGGGGGGGTTAATCGTACCTTCCACTCTGTTACTTGAAAAGGTGCCAGCTTCCATTTTTTGTCTTCCTCTGCTACACCAACAGACTCGGCCTGCAAGAAAGGGAAGAAAGCAGTCAAGTGTGAGGGTGTGTGTGTCCTTGTACCTGAGAAGCGCCTTTTTTCCTTGGTCGGCATGGCACGTGGTTTCACTGTCTGCGTATTTTGATTGCTACATGCATCTGTCTGTGACAGGCTCTGGTTGTGAGTCACTGGAGGAAAGGAAACGTCAGCCTGCGTTTTTTTTGGCTACATGCATCTGTCTGTGACAGGCTCTGGTTGTGAGTCGCTGGAAGACAGGATACGTCAGCCTGCGCATATTTTGGCTACATGCATCTGTCTGTGACACGCTCAGGTTGTGAGTCACTGGAAGATAGGGTACGTCAGCCTGCGTTTTTTTGGCTACATGCATCTGTCTGTGACACGCTCTGGTTGTGCGTCACTGGAAGACAGGATACGTCAGCCTGCGTTTTTTTGGCTACATGCATCTGTCTGTGACACACTCAGGTTGTGCGTCACTGGAAGACAGGATACGTCAGCCTGCGTATTCTGATTGCTACATGCATCTGTCTGTGACACGCTCTGGTTGTGCGTCACTGGAAGACAGGATACGTCAGCCTGCGTATTTTTTTGCTACATGCATCTGTCTGTGACAGGCTCTGGTTGTGCGTCACTGGAGGAAAGGAAACGTCAGCCTGCCCTGACAGGATAATAAGGAATTAAGGAAACAGACACACTATACAACATCTGCAACCTAGGCCACAGAAGGAAAGCCTGCGCCAGCTTGATCTGACAGTATCACTCCGCGCGAAAAAGCAAGACATGTTTTGACAAAGCAAATGAGGATATCCTGCCGCCTAGGCTAACGAAGGAAATATAACACAGTCAGCCTGCCCTGACAGGATCAAGAGTGTGCAAGCACAGAAACTTTGTTAAGAAGTTGAAAGCAATGGCCTGCGATGGTCTGCAACATCAAACCACATTCTATACAAATATGTACTGTCTATGGAGGGGAAATCAACAACATTACAAGAAAAGGGGTCAATGATTAATTTGCTTTAATAGAGGTTAACCTCCGCACCTTCTCCTCCTCAATTTTCTTCTCTTTGCTGGCTGCTGAGCCAAACCCCTTGGAGCTGCATGCACGTGCAGCCAAAAAAAAACGTTCAGGTGAACTCACATGCATGCGAGGAAGTTGCAAAACAAATCAAAGCACGGACTTTAGGTCTGTGTGCAACTTTGCAAGAACAATTTAGGATTGGATACGCAGGAGGCAGGTCCAAAGAACAATTTAGCAGGTCCAAAGAACAACAATTTAGCAGGTCCAAAGAACCTAACAATTTAGCAGGTCCAAAGAACAATTTAGGATTGGATACGCAGGAGGCAGGTCCAACCATGCCAGGCCCTTATGTGTCTAAATTTGCCGAAAATACCGTATATACACAGTATATATATGGTTCTGGCCAACCCTACAGATGTGCAATGATTTGTACAAAAGCACTCATTGTTACGTGGTCATATGTTGAAGAGGGGAAAACAGGAAAAGAAAAAACTACGCGGGCAGGGCAAACCACTTCCCAATTGATAGGGCGTTATATATCATATGTTTAGGGTTTAGGATTGGATACGCAGGAGGCAGGTCCAACCATGCCAGGCCCTTATGTGTCCAAGTTTGTCCTTTTGCTATTGCGCCACTGAGTCAGGGCCAGTACTGTGCTAACACCACAGTAGACACCTCATGTACATCACAAGCTTGGCACACAATTAGGTCCATAAGGCCTCATGTGTCCATCACCAGTAGGCCTCATGAGATGTTAGGCCTCATATTAGGCCTCATGTGCTCATGTGCACATCACAAACTTGGCACGCAGTGACACTTGCATGCACATCCACCCACACTGTTTCATACTCTACGCATACACTCACAATCTGACACACACAAATGGACATAGAACAACACGACACAACATCACAACACACACTCGCTAAGTCGTAGCACAAACGCCTCGTCCACCACTCACGTGTCAGGCTTCTCCCCTCGCATCTCCATCTTCAACCTCCTGATCTTCTCTGCAGGGTCGATCTCTCCAGTGCCCACCCCTAACCGCCTGGCGGCCTCCACTTCATCTAGGACCACCGGCACCACTGCAGAGGTACAAAAAGAAATGCATCGGTACAGTGTGTATTAAATAGATCACTGCATCAACGAATAGCCACCTGGCGGCCTCCACATCATCTAGGACCACAGGAAACAACACAGCAGAGGTGCAAAGGGAAGTGCATCGGTACAGTGTGTTATGAACACATCACTGCATAAACGATCAGCCACCTGGAGGCCTCCACATCATCTAGGATCACCGGCACCACTGTAGATGTACGAAGGGAAACGCATCGGTAACTATGCTATGAACACATGCATAAACAATAAGCCACCTGGCGGCTTCCACGTCATCTAGGACCACAGGCAACAACACAGCAGAGGTGCAAAGGAAGATCTTGCAACAGGCACTCCTGCAAATTGGGACAACTCAAAGTAACTTACTAACACGCCTTGCTTAAAACTAAGTAAAAATTGCGTGTGCACAATCTCCAAGACACACCTGACATCCGCCTCTCTTACCAGTGACCACCAAATTTAACTATCTCTCCTCTATGACCCCCGTCTCCACGGCCACACACACACACACACACACACATACACACACACACACATGAGCACGCATGCATACACTCTCACGTACGCACGTACACACACACACGCACCTGCACCTGCACACAAAACGCACAAACTGACACACACACATGCGTACAAACACATGCACACACGCACATACACACAAGCACAAACAAATGCTGAGTACAGTCCTGACTCCTCCATCCACCTGAACATAAACAAAAGCACACACACACATGTAAAAAGGCACACCTGACACCCCTCGTTCTCTCATCCCACTCTGGTAAGGGTCAGCCGACCTCAGCACCTGGTCAATATACTTGCGGGTTCCGCTGATGATGATCGGGCGCACCTATGCAGTACAAAAGAGCGCATCTATGGAGTACCTATGCAGAACAAAAGATCGCACCTATGGCGCACCTAAGCAGTACAAAAGAGCACCTATGCAGTTCAAAAGAGCACCTATGCAGTACAGAAGAGCGCAAAAGGTCAGTCGTTGTGATCCAGTCAGTCCAATTAATTTAACAAAATAAAGAAAAGATAACGCATGGAGTAAATCTGTAGAATTGGCCAGAGCCCCATATATATACCGTAAGTTCACGATCACTTGGCATATTAATAGTTAGTACGCGGAAAAACAGAAATTGTTAATAATTCTCAGAGGAGCCCTCTCCGAGCTGGATTTGAACTTTAAAATTAAATGTTCTTAACGAGGGTAATTTAAAAAAAAAAACTTCAAGCGTGCCGGTGTGAACCCTGACCCTGTCTTGAAGCCCCTGTCCCCAGCTGAGGCTGGCTGCTCAGCAGGGAGACCATGAAAAGTTGCAGAGGGAGATGCAGCTCAGGGAGCTGGCAGAGGCAAAGGCAAAAGCAAGGGGCGCGGCTGTGAAGAGGCCCGTGGCGCGCCTGTGCAGTTCCAAGAACAAGCCTCCTCCTCTCACAGCCCCTTCAGGCTCTTCTTCTGGGGCATTTATCGAGAGTGAGTGTTGCTGGCAAGTGGGTAAGCAAAGGTTGCTTCTCTGATTGACACATGCAAGCACTCACAGCTTCTCCCCATGCAGCCAATGGTCAGTCTGCACAGCAGCTGCTGCAGCAGCACTACACAGGCAGCAGCAGCCTGCAGTTGGGGGCTCTCGAATCCACAAATTAATTCCCGACAAGACCCTCAGAACCGAACTAAAAACCAAATCCAACTTTAAAATTTGGTGTCACGAAGAGTTTGTGAACCTACGATATGTACATATTCACGATGTATACTGTACGGAATTTTAGGCAGGGAAACTTTCGTATGTATGGTCATATACAGTGTGTGTACATGATTCTGGCCAACACTGAGCATGTAGGTCCTGCCCTGATGATGATGAAGCGAGAGGACAAGACCACATGGTGAGCATTCAAGAGACGTATCCGCACAATTTAAGCAATGATCACTAGATGCAGCCACACAGGCCTTTCTTGGTGATAGATAATCACAGACCTTTCTTGGGGAAAAGAAAAATGCAGGCCTTTCTTGGTGATACATAAACACAGACCTTTCTTGGGGAGAAGATAAATGCAGGACTTTTTTGGTGTAAAAGAATTGCAGGCTCTTTTGTTATCACTGTGCATACAAAATCACAGACAAACTCATGAGCGCCTGTTTTGACGATGCAGGAATGCAAGCCCTTTAAAATATCATTGGTGCGCAAAATTATAAATAATCTCACGAGCGCTATTTTGATGATTCGAAAATGCAGGCCCTTCCCATATCTCACAGGTGTGCATACAAAATGATAGACAAACCCAAGAGCGCACAAGCACACACACACACAAACACACACACACACAAGCACACACACACACACAAGCACACTCCCACCAATCACCTTGCCACGGAAACGGATGAGAGGCAGGATGCGGCTGTTCCCTAAATCGACCTGCACCAACAAAATTAACGGGTAACGAAGTAAGTGGTTAAATTTTCATGCATACTCATGAATGGCTCCACAGCAGACTCCCCACCAGCTTTTGTATTAAATTTAATGTGGCATTGCACAGGAGGAAATCGGTTTTAAGACGCTGGCATATACACACACGCACGCACGAAACATACACACACACATCCACCCTCCCTCCCTCCCTCTCCCACTCCCTCTCCCTCTCCCCCTC
>Ga0307974_1001055_pt1:12500-18451 | contig 18451 bp, 24 predicted proteins | sample OrgLakmetagen784_FD_201812 | JGI IMG/M metagenome (GOLD analysis project Ga0307974, IMG submission 201812) | Saline water microbial communities from Organic Lake, Antarctica - #784 | ecosystem: Environmental > Aquatic > Non-marine Saline and Alkaline > Saline | place: Antarctica... | reverse complement strand
TGGTCAGCTTGCGCAATCAATTCCAGCACCTGTTTGATGCCATACCAGCAGGTAGCACTGCTCGCCTGAGAGACTTCATCAATCAGTCTGATGCCGTAGGAGTAGCTGACTTTGCGGACAAATGCCATGCTCTGTTTGATATAGCTGTGTAACCCTTACCCTTACCTCAATTTAGGCAAGCAATCCATCAAACGCATTCGTTCATATTTATTCACCAAGACCAGCTCACAACAACTAAGCATATAGCCAGTGATCACGACATAAGGTACCTGTAAAAATCTGATTCTAACAACTAGAACCAGAACTAGACTAGAACTATTTTTTTTATTTTACTTCTCGCAAAATTCTCGTGCATTCTGGAAGAGCTTGATCCACGGGGCTGGGCCTTTGGTCTCCAGGCCTATGTTGGTGGGGTGCCTGAAGGGAGGGACACAATGCAGCATGCTCAGTTTACTGGATGTCCAAGCGCAAAAAGATTCAACACAGGAGTCCCCTTGGATTGAAACATTTCGACTGAAAAGACACCCTGTCTATGCAATTGACAGCTCAATCCACGTACCAGGGTAGCTGCCAAGTCATGTAGCAGCGTTCTGGGTGAGGCATCATGGCCAAGTGCCTCCCGTTTTCGCTGCACAGCGCTGCAATGCCCATAGGCGAGCCGTTGGGGTTGTAAGGGTACTGCTCAGTCACTGATCCACTGGCATCTGTATACCTGCAGGGATGAAGGAAGGGAGTTTGACAAGGTGTGGATATGTAATTTACATATTAGGTGGTGGACGTTGACAATACATTCCCTCTCTTCAGCAGCCAGCATACGCTCGTAAGGACTATTCTATTCATGTCTTACCTTATGGGAGCAAGATTCTTGGACAGCACGTGCTGCCGCACTTCTCCACTGGGAAACAAAGCCTGGCCCTCTCCATGGGCAGTCCACACCCCAATGTTGGCCCCTCCCATACCCTTGAGCATCATGGCAGGCGTGTCTGGAGAAATCTCCACATTCACAAACCTGCAGTTGAAAAAAGTGTGGCGAGATTGATGCACTGTTCTATCTATCTGAAAAGGACGGCGCACATCTGCACAGTGTGAGCATCAAGAGAGCGGAGCAATTAATTCTTCATGCCAGGCTTATACCTGCTTTCAAAGCGGCCACTTTTGTTGTGCACAAAGCGAGGCTGCTCAACATCAGGCAGCGGGACTGCGTTGCTGCTGGAGGGCACCCAGCCTAGCAAAGCCATCAGCTGGCAGCCGTTGCAGATGCCCAGGGACCAGGTGTCGTCACGGGCGTAGAAGGCTTTGAACTGCTCCAGCAGGCGGTCGTTGAATCGTATGGCAGCTGCAAAATAAATGTGAGCGATGCTGCTTCAGACATCAACCACGGACAGCTAGTTGTTAAAATGAATTTGCAGCATTGAAAACGAGCAGCAAAGCTCCACTTTAAAATGTTGTGGCAACCATCGCAAACAGCAAGGGCCCCTCTCCTTAGTCTCACCTGACCAGCCCTTGGCACTGTCTAGCGTGTCAGCATATGAAAATCCACCGACGAAGATAACACCGCGGAAAGAATCAAGTAAGGCCCTGCCATTGAGAAGATCACTCATGGTCACGTCCCAAGGCTCCATGCCCGCCTAATTGTAGGAAAGGATAAAGTGCAGTTTTGGTTAGAACCAGAAAGAGGCCAAAACTGCACTTTAACCAAGACAGGCTCAGAGAAAACAGTCAAGCACGGACAAAATTTGCAAAACCTCCCAGTACTTGGCTAGCTGGCAACGCACCGCATGTACAGCCGCCGACATTTCCCGATCTCCGTTTGAGCCCTCTTCCCGAAGAACAGCCACTTGGACCTGAAAGAGCACGATCACGTAATCTAGGCATAAACAACCCCTAGCATTTGGGCCTTGGCAAGTGTATAATCCCCTTATCCTGACGTTTGCAGGTTTCCCTTGATATGTGTTCTCCTTTTCCCTCCCCCTTCTTCCTGGCCCTAGCATTAATTCATGGCAAAGAGGCAGGAGGTTAACAGCCAAGCCCCCTCACCTTGTTAGTGGATGTCATCTTTTCTGAGTCTGTCCAGGTGGGCTTGAAAGGCAGTTTCCACACTGGCGCAGTGCGTGTGGCCTGCAGGGCCTCTTCGGCTTCCGCGCACTCCTCTGCTGCTTGCAGGCGCTCCAGCTGGAAGGCAGTGGCCTCCCACGTGTTGCGTAGCTGAGCAGTGGTGCCTGATACGGCAGCAGCGCCCCCCACCTTAATGTTAATGGATGCCTCAGGTGTCACCTGCAGACGGACACAACCGGCTTTTCATTTTAAGCTTACGAGTCCGACAGCAGACCAGCATTGCACAATTATTGTCTCCTGCTAGTCGTCTATGCGTGCAGAGATCTAGTTGTTAAGATGTCAAAACTAAGTTTGGGCTTTTGATGCCTATTTCTAGTAACAACCACGAATCCTTTGCAGGGAGTCAGTTTTTCTTGCTTGACATGCTGTGTACGTCTCTCAGTCCCGAAAGATGATATTAAACAGTCATCATTGGTGGGGTACCGACCAAGATGTCCCATCAGACTGTTGTTGGGATCCATAGATCATTCATCATCAAGACGCACAGCAGCATGTGAGCAAACGCATTACAGATCAATGGCAGTATTTCCGATCACATGCAGCTGTTACCTTGCCGATGAGTGTGGCCTGCACACCCGCCCCAGTGTACATGGCGGTAATAGCGTCAGCCTCTGCAGCTTTCACTTCCAGCACCAGACCAAGCTCTTCAGCAAAGAGCGTGGCATGGGTACCGTACACAGCATCGGATGCATCAGTGGGCAGGGAGAGGTCTGCAGTTAAGCCACAGTTACCTGGAAAAGGAGGTGGCAAAAGCAATGATCTATGGGCTGTTTCACAATTGCATAGGAACTTGTTATGTTCTGTGCAGCATAGCAAATAACCTTCTAGCCAAAACATGAGAACAGGCACACCGAAAAAAACATTACTTAAACAGGAAACAACAGGGTGTGCCACGGAAAGATGTAGTCACAGGGAGCAGGCATTGGGTCACAAGGACTTTAGAGCCCCTACCCTCTGCACAGCCTGACAACCTGCAGCCTGGGGTCCAATGTAGGCGGCATTAAGCGCTACACAACGCCACGGCTTTTTAGCGTGTGAGCGACTCTATTATACCGCCTGTATTAGTCTCTATTACCAGCAAGCAGCATCAAAAAGCTACTGTGCTTACCTGCAAAGGCCATCTCACACAAGGTCGTGGCAATGCCTCCATCGCTGATGTCGTGGCCGGCACTGATACGGTTGGAAGCAATGAGGGACTGTGTGACAGCCCACATGCCTTTGAGTGCCGCTCCACTGACATCAGGAGACACGTCTCCGAGTTGAGCGTAGGCCTGTGGACAAATTTGTTAATTTAACATTTTGCATAAGTAGCGAGCAGCATCTGCCTAGCCCTTATATGTGCATACCAATTATAAGCTTAATCTTAAACACTAGACAGCGATGCTGGCCTGCGGTAAATTCTGCAGCTCTCAAATGAAACCACCGTGTACTCTTTTACCTGGCCCATTGCAGAACCTCCCAGTCGGCGTCGTCCAGCACCCAGGTCGACGTGGATGAGTGCTCCTTCAGCACCAAGCTTCAGGTCTGGAGTAACCACCTGGAGGTTGGAGTGATTGAAGAACAGTCAGACACAGGGCAAGAACTACTATGCAGATTATTCTGTGCAGATTTTGGTGACACTCACGCAAATGAGCTCTAGTTCACCTTCCTGGCATTAGATGGAAAAGGAGGGCAGTAAGCTAGGTGCGTACCTGCGTTATGTCTGGACAGCCCACGTAAGATGACACTACGAGGTTGCCAGGAGCCATAACAACCTCAGTGCCAGCTGTGGCAGCCATAGACAGGGAATCTTTGCCGCCGTCGCAGGCAATGCCGACGTCAATCATGATGTCCCTGGAAAGAAGTGAAAATACAGATAAATTTAATGTTGTCGAGAAAAAGCATATGCGAGAATAAAAAGGACAAGGCTTAAGAGCACCCATTTCATCCTCTCCCAAAGGAGTAAGGCGATGCAGGCCAGGAGGGCCTGCTTGGGTGGGTGTCATCATAGCCAGTGCAAGAGCAAGGATAAATGTGCAATAGGAAAAGACAAGGCTCAAGAGCACCCATTTCATCCTTGCCCATAAGGGTTAGGCGATGCAGGCCAGGAGGGCCTGCTAGGGTGGGTGTCATCACAGCCAGTGCAAGAGCAAGGATAAGTATGCATGAGCAGAAAGGACAAGGCTCAAGAGCACCCATTTCATCCTCTCCCACAAGGGTTAGACGACGCAGGCCAGGAGGGCCTGCTAGAGTGGGTGTCATCACAGCCAGTGCAAGAGCAAGGATAAGTGTGCATGAGCAGAAAGGACAAGGCTCAAGAGCACCCAATTCATCCTCTCCCATAAGGGTAAGGCGATGCAGGCCAGGAGGGCCTGCTAGGGTGGGTGTCATCACAGCCAATGCAAGAGCAAGGATAAGTGTGGAAGAGCAGAAAGGACAAGGCTCAAGAGCACCCATTTCATCCTTGCCCATTAGGGTAAGGCGATGCAGGCCAGGAGGGCCTGCTAGGGTGGGTGTCATCATAGCCAGTGCAAGAGAGGCTGGACTCTTAAATGGAAATTGTTGAAAGCATGCTTGCCAAACGAAGCCCTCAGAGATCTTGGTGATAAATGTCGTCAACGCAGCGCTCAAGAGTAGCAAATATTTCATGTGCATCATTGGGCAGCCAGACATGCATGTTTAGGAGACTGGATGCAGCGGCACTTTAGCTTCAGAGAGAAGATTAGATAGGTTCAACGGGGCTGAGGCCCAGAAAGAACCTCAACTAACCCTCATATGACACGCATGAATATAGTGAGGTTTGTCATCATCAGCGGCCGCTGCTCCAGGTGATGCAAATGTATACCGCAATCGGCAATGCGTTTGAGATATTGCGCTCAGAAAAGGTGTCCCATGTCTCAATCAGCTGTAGTCAGAAGCAGAACTGGCTTAATGGGGTGTATCATCATTGCGCGTGTACTGCCATACAGAGCTGGAAACTTTTAGTTGGATGGAGGTTTCTTCGTGAATGCTCAACCACAGAAGCTGAAGGCACTTCACTCCCTTACCTTACAGATACAGCAGCATCCCACATGGACACGCCCTCGTAGCCCATCTTCGCAGCGTACATCCAGTTGATGCTGCAGCGCACGTCCTCCAAAGAAGTGGCCCGAGCAAACACTAGGTTGGTGAGAGACTCGCCGATGGAGAGGCGGGCCATTGCAGCGGGACTGATCATGCCCTTGAGAGGTTGCTCACCAATGGAAGTGGCCAAGCCTGCAGTGGATAGTAAGACAGCAGGTATTAGGTTGTGTGACACGAAGATGTAATTAAGTCAGAGAAATAAGTTGGAGATCGGAGGGATTGTTGGCTTGCAGGTATTGTATTCACGACAAGGGTGAAAGCAGGCAAGGACAAAAGGGAAAAGGAATGAGTGGCCCCTTGAACAGCTGTCACCACACGGAAAGCAGTGCATCTTGCCTGATAGAGAAGCCAGCAGCTGATATAAGCCGATTTAAGGCCGCACCCCGGCACGGATTAGCCAGAGCATGGTGAGTGATGGCTAACTTCACACAATTGCTTAGTCCAAGTGCTCGATCTCAAGTCCACTGACATACTGACATACAAACCTGTGAGGTCTTGGTGGCTCTGGGCGTAGACAGCAACATCCGCCACAGGAATTTGTAGGGGACCACAGCACTGCTGTTGGGCAACAAGGCCTGCAGAAGAGGAAATAAATAAATTAATACACGCTTACAAGTCTGATTGCTTTGTGGTCGAATGGGTGTAGTGTCTTCAGATTTATGCAAGACCAACGTATAGCACATAAATGGAAAGGCATGCATGAGTAAAGCAAGCAGGAAGCCAGAGCGCCATCA
>Ga0307974_1001055_pt1:0-7500 | contig 18451 bp, 24 predicted proteins | sample OrgLakmetagen784_FD_201812 | JGI IMG/M metagenome (GOLD analysis project Ga0307974, IMG submission 201812) | Saline water microbial communities from Organic Lake, Antarctica - #784 | ecosystem: Environmental > Aquatic > Non-marine Saline and Alkaline > Saline | place: Antarctica: Organic... | reverse complement strand
AGAGTACAAACATTCAGCAGACATTCCTTACGCACCTGTCAGGGGGCGCGAGGCAGTAATCTTATAGCGCCTGCTCTTCTCAAGCTTGGTCACTTTGCTGAGGCCACAGCTGGCAGCGATGGACACAGCATTAGAGGAGAAAGCTGTTTGAAAGCTTTTGCGAGGTCCAACCTGTAATTCATTAAGTTAAGCAAGAGGCACGAGTGGGTACTAGCATGTGAGTGTACAGCACACCAACAGCCGGTTGCCTCTACCAAAACAGTTGCAATTATAATTGATCTGCTGTTTGTCCCCACCAATACCTCAATGACAGAGCTGTTTGCGTTGCCAGCTGCACTCAGGTAACTTCCAGCTGCCAAAAGCTCGGGCTCAAATGTCTCGCGAAGCAGCCTGCGGTGGTTCCAACCGGCACAAGTCAAATCTGCACCATTGTTGAATCAATAGAGCGCAGCGCCTTTGTCGCAATTTATAGGAGTTACCAACAACAGTTTTTTATTGCACATGTCCCCTCTTTCTATACATTGCGCAAGTTTCTTTCTTGTTGCAAACATGCTCTCACCAGGCCATGGTCTCGGCCTCCTTGGGTGTGAAAGAAGAGCTGATGGCCACGTTAAAGCACTGCAGTGACAGGAGTGGAACAGGAGCAAACACATGTTGTGTTACGACTATTTGTGTCCTTAAATGTTCAGTGCAGAAAGGAAAGGCACTCACCAATTCCGAATCAATGCCTGTGATGGCGTCTGAGACCTTGCTCTTGGCCTGGGTGCATAGTACATGGTAGGGAACAAGAGGTCTAGAAATGCTTTTGAATCCTTAAAAAAAGCACGCAGTTCTGTGTTGGAAGGGGAAAACATATATATATGCCCACCTTGCGCAGGAGGGTTTGCAGTTGGGAGGCACCCATGCCTGGGTAGCGGTACAGCTGCAGCACCTCAGCGTCCTCACATAGCTTGGCCAGCACGCCAGTGGAGGTGGGCTGTAGAAGAGTGAGAGAAAGGGGCTAAGCGTGCTGTGAACAGAGAGTGTGCTATGGACAGGGATTGCAGCCTCTGCAGCAGAAAAACTTGTACGCACCTCGTTTGCGACGGCATGCGTTACACATAAGGCACGGCGGAGGGGGGCTGCGGAGAAAAGTTTTGTCGTGCAGTGTTCACCCGATGTCCAATCACACGTGCAAAACGTGAAAATAGGCAGCAAATAGCGACCCGGAGCCCAGGTAAATACCTGCTGCGGGTGCTGCTGATGTGAGCGCCGGGGAGGTAAGAGCCTCCTGCTGTGAGGGCCTGAAGGAGTGCGACAAAAAGGGCTACAGAGTTGGTTACAGGGCATGGAAAAAACAGTACTGCCTCCCACCTCTGCAACACACGCAGGGGCATGCATTCTACCTTGATACAGCAGTACTGGGCCTCAAGGAAGAGAGGGGCAGAATGTGCTGAGGGGGAATCGCTGCAGCTCCCCTGCCAGGCACCTGGCCCGCCTGCAAGGCGGCAGCTTTTTTGAGCATTTTGTTGTTTTAATTTATTCAGGAAGAATTCGAGTGGGGAGAATTCGAAAGAGCGCGGTACTCAGATTGTTGGTTTTACAAAACCATGTTGTTGGCCAGGGGCCATGGCGAAGGCGAAGTCAACTTTCTGAACGCCCACTCTTCCCTTCGAGCAGGGCTTGGGAACACAACATGCTTTATAAGGTGTTGCATGCAATATGGCCTTATTTGGAGGAAAGAAAATGTCATGCTCTACTGCATTCAATAGAGAACAGAAGCATGCCAACATGTACACAGAACAACGGCCCGCCACCAATCTGACCACCAAAAGCTAAAAGCTCTTGCCAGTAGATCGAAGCCAGCCTGATATGTAAATATAGATACATATAAATTGATTAAAGAAGAGCACGACGGACGACTCTGCTGGCCACATGATTTTTAACTAAGGGGGGAAAAACTACGTAGGAGTAAAACCCACATCAAGTGCTTAGGCTAAACCCCAACCTGGCCTCCTCCTGCTAATAGCACAAGCAGACAAGGCAGCTGTGCAATGGTGATACAGCAAGGCGTATTATACCCTTCGTCTGCTGAGGCACAGGTTGGAGTGATTTCTACCTTGCTCCTCTTACCTTCCAATCTCAACGCGCAGCAACGGCGAAATGTAGCAAGATGCAACCATAGTTACTCTGACCCAGCAATTCCGCATGAAAAATGCCACAGCACTCATGAAAAAATAAAGCCTACATGCATTCAGATCCACAACAAAAATCATACAGATGAGCAGATGAGACATTGAACACAACCCCCAGAAATATCTGAACAATACTCCTGGTGGTGTGTAGGCTTGTGCTTTCCAACCACCTGATCCCCACTGAAAAGGTTCTTACTTTTTTTGTCCAGGTGGTATGTTGCGTGTCTCTGCATCCATTAGGCGGTATGTTGCGTGTCTCTGCATCCATTGGGTGGTGCAGAACACAAAACGACATCCATTCCTAGTCCATGCCGGTAATATTTAATCTGCATTCTTTTCTTCTCTTTTCTTTTCCAACCCAGCAACTCCTGCGACCCTAAAGAAATGCAACTAACACGTACCAAACCGGATCCGCCACGAATGCAAGGAGCTGCCCATGACCTAATAGATGACCCTTGTCAGATCAAATCACCGTTACTGCATAGTATAAGACTCAGCACAACAACAAATAGAGTCTTATAATTGGTTGTGCCTTCGAACCAGGAAAGGCCTCCTAGGTGGAAAAGCCATGCAGCAGAGGAGTGAATTCTTTGCATCGCCGTGGTCCCTAATGCTTCAACCGGTTCTGTACATCCTCGCCTGTGCGCTCTCTGCTCATACTCGTGTGCGTGTGTCTATCTCTTCTAGTGCTAGTCATCTTTGGTTGGCTGCCACACCACTGTCCCTTCCTGGAGCTGACAGTTCAGACATCCTTATTGTGTTACATATAAATACAGCCAGGCAAATAAATACTTTCAGGTATCTCACGCAATACAGGGTCTCTTGAGGATCCCAGGTACCTCTTAGACTGCTCATGTTGTTAATTGATTACCAAAAATAAAATCCCGATGATAAAATATCAATAAGACTGGCACTTCCAGCTTATTGAACAATACACACAGAAATTCTCAACTCTCAACTGTCAACCAACTAACTGCTCTGTCACACGATTCGCCGCCGCCACTGATTGGGCGTGACACTTTACCAATAATCCTATCCCCTGGCTATGAAACCAAGAGACATTCAAACAAACAAACGTGATATGCACCAGGTTTGAAAGTAGCCTATATGCAACACTTGTCCTAGCACCCAACAAGCAGAAAAGGCACAAGAAGAACAAAAGCTGCTAATGCCTCGCTTGCTTACTCAGACACTGCAAAGCCCTTCACACCATCCTGCTAGGAGCAACAGTCACCAATTACAGCATCCACACAAATTACCCAGCACTCCACAGCCTCGAAGTTACTGATCTTCATGCCACAGCACTAATGAAGAAACTTAGCTGTATACCAGATCCGCAAATTTTAAACTAGACTCTTGGTCAAACACGTGATCAAACGCAACCCCCAAAAATACATGAGCAACAATACTTCTGGTGGTGTGCGTGCAAGCCTCTGCCTCCCAACTACCTAATCCCAATTGAAAAGACCTTTGCTCTCTTGGTTATCCTGCAGGTGGGATGTTGTGTGGCGGCTCTGCATTCATTAGTGGTGCAAGATGGAATAATATTTTTCTTGCCGTTGGCATGGACTCCCAGCGGTAGTGTTTACAAGTCCTTGGTTCTCATGTGCTTTGCTGTGTGAGATGACAAACAACGGGAAGTGCTTTCAAATCTGGATTTAGTTTTGCTCTTTATTCGCGTTTTTACATTCTTAGCCAGGCAAGGATGCTGGTTCAAAGCTATCAGCAGGGCCTGCAACAGGATAATGATGAACCAGAACAAGATGTTTCAGGCCCTCTCGTTGTGCATGTGCTGCTCCTCACACATGAGTTTTATGTATGATAATATTTGCCTCCCTCATTCTTGGTACCCCCAGTGTGACAGTCCATGTTTTTGTGTGCCCGAAACTCACAGATGATGATTCCCCCTCTTCGATGTAATGTGTAATGTGCGGTCGGTTGTTCCTGGCAGATGCTTGATTGATTTTACTGGTTTTATTCAGTGCTGTAACAGGAGGCCGTTTCTATTGGAACCCTAGGACACGAAGTGTCTAGGGCCTATGGTTTGCTAGAGAAACTGAGAGCCTTATAGTTTTTTTTGGAAGGCATGTATACTTTTTGGGGTGGACATTCTAAAAATCACCCAACCCCCAAACCCCCCTTCAAGCGAGGGCAGTTTTTTCTAACGTTCGTGCTCCAACCCAGACAAAAAAAGTACCAATCTGCTCCTTTTTAAACTCTGCATGCTCATCAGGACTTTTAGTTAAAGTGTTGCAGAGTTGTGGGGGGAAACTGGAGATACGGACGCCCATGCACACATGACCTACGACCAGGCACCCACAAACTGGCTTGCACAGCCCCACATTGCTTCCATTGTTTCAGAATTATACTGACTATCGCATGCTGGCACAATCCTGGAAGTTTGGAGTGAATTGCTGCTTCATTGGCTTGACTCACCCCGCGGCCTGGACCCAAGCGCGTGTGCCTCTGACTTTGGAACACGTCCACAAACCCCCCCTTTTACCCAATTTGCTCAAAAAGGGTGGCAATCGAGTGGGCTTGAGCTGAGGATTCCGATGATTTATATAAAATTTCGTGGAAGTGACCCAGAGAAAAATTGGAGCCCCCCCCCAAAACTTAAAACCCCACCGAGGGAACGCCCCCCCGCCCCATTCAACCCATACATATACTATTGATAGCACTCAACGTCAGGATTACAAGTTTTTGTTTTTTAACCGATTGTCATAAAGGACACGAGCCTTTCAAAAGTTATGCTTCCCACACCCTCCTCAGGCTGGCTGCAATGTCACAAACTTTGTTGTGTCCGTTTTCCCTTTCTAGATTTTTTTGCAGGTGCTACAAGTCTGTGGTCTACAAGTCTGTGGTGCTACAACACTCCTCAAACTTTTTACAAAGTTTTACACACTCAGTCTAGCAGTCGCATCTTTTGACTGATGGCTTTATCTGTAAACAGTTTAATTAATCAAAACTGGACAAGAAGCTCGGCGAATTGCTCACGGCAAGAGGATGACGAGCAATCCTGTCCACGGCGGAATCTGATACAAGATGCATGCTAGGTGTTAAATGCAGTTTGATGCCCAACACGCACCCGGTGGTCCAAAGGCACTAACAAACTCAGCTTAGTATTAAATATTAAAAGAAGGGGGTGCGGTTGAAGTGCGGTTGAATTCAACCGCTCCTCGGTAGAAAAACTTTCAACCGAAAAACTGCGGTTGATCGGTAAAATCAACCAAAAATTTACGGTTGAAATCAAACGTCTCAACCGCACTTCAACCGAGACCTGAATTGTCTGACGCCTGCACAATCACGCATCTTTCATTTATCACGCCTTCTATTCATTTTTAAAGACTGGTTTCAACAATAATTATTGAGGAAAACAACAATGAATAAGTAAATAAGGCATTGAAATGAGACATTTCCAGGGGATAATCAAGAAGATGTCTTGGCCAGAAAAGTTCAACAGAGGAAAGGGAAGCAAGAATGTATGCATGGATGTTGACAACGGAGAAGGCCCAGGTTGTCCAAATCTATTTAAGTACTGTCCAAGGGTGTGAATAATAGGAACCAAGAGGATCAAACTGAGAGGCTGTCAGCAAGTTCCTTTAGCTGTGCCTGTTGGTCAGCACTGATCATGGCCATGATGCTGTCCTCAATATCACCTGTCATCACATGACAGTATCGGAGGGGGAAGTTGCATAAAAGGGATGTAAACTTTTGATATGCAATAAATGTAGTTGGCCAGAACCACACACTGTATACATCTGGCATATGACCGTATGCAACTTCTTTGCAAAACTACTGTGCACTTGAAGTTCTGGCCAACCCTAGAATTAATGCTCAGGTCTTACGGGGGGAGGTTGAAAACGCACATTACTACGTAGCAAAAGGCAGACAGCCGCGTGCCCCTACATCTCAGCATTATGCACACAAGGTAACTTGCTGAGCAAAGAAGCCAATTTGCCTACAGCGAGACAGCTCCCATCTTTAAAAAAAATATAAAGTAAAAGTCACTATGGAAGAAGAAATTTCCAGGGCTGGCACTTTAGGTCTCTTGGACTTAGTTTTGGAATGCCAGCAATACACTTGCATGCCCAAAACTGATTATAAAAGACACCATACATATTACGAGAACTTATTTCAGTACGTCAGTCGCCACACAAATCCAATTACATTTCTTGTCACAGCTCTCGCCGGTTGGACAGGTCCGTGCAGTTGCACCGCAAGTACGCATGAACGACTTCAGTGCAAGGGGTTTGCTCACCTTCCATGCACTTGTTGAGGTCAAAGTTTGCTTTGATGCGATGGTCACTGACCCTGCTGTCCTTGTAGTTGTAGGTCTTGATTTTCTCACTCCGGTCCCCAGTCCCCACCTAAGCAGACACACCAGTGACCATATCAAACAGCAGATCGTGTGCCTTGATGACCATTCACATGTGAGTCTGTGTGTATATGTGTGTGTGACGAGGGCATACTTCTCACTCAGGTACGTTCGCACGTTCAATTTTAGTAATTTCCTGGTCGTACCCTTAGACGCAGCATCAAATAGCCTAGTAGCTCAACTTCCTTTCTTTTGCTGCAGTTACACTTTTGCATGCTTAGTACACGGCTGCAATTCGTGGGGGGCTTGAATCATTTCATATGCCTTGCTTCATACTTAATAGCAGCTTGATACACAGCAGCCACGCAGCCACGCAAACCACCATGTTGGAATGAAAAATTGAGGCAGGGGGCAGGAGGGTGTTTGGGGGGGGGGGGGGGAGGACCACCCAACCCCCAAACCCTCCTTTTAGTGCTCCCACCCGGACAAAAAGGGTACAAGTCTGCTCCTTTTTTAATTCTGCACCCATATATGCAAACTATGCATATAATATGCAAAATCATCAAAATATAAAGTATATAATATTTATGCAAACTCATCATGACCTGAAACCGATTTGTTGCAGAGTTATGGGTTATGGGGCAAAAACTGAGATACGGATGCCCATGTACACATGACCTACCAGGCACCCACAACTGGCTTGCACAGCCCCACATTGCTTTCATAACTATACTGACTATCTCATGCTGGCACAATCCTGGAAGTTTGGAGTGAATTGCTGCTTCATTGGCTTGACTCACCCTGCGGCCTGGACCCAAGCGCGTGTGTCTCTGACTTTTGAACATGTCCACAGCCCCCCCTTTTACCCAATTTGCTCAAAAAGGGTGGCAATCGAGTGGGCTTGAGCTGAGAATTCCGATGATTTATTTAAATTTCCGTGGAGGTGGCCCAGAGAAAAACTGAAGCCCCCCCCAAAAAACTGAAACCCTACCGGGGAACCATCCCACC
>Ga0307974_1001053_pt1 | contig 18457 bp, 21 predicted proteins | sample OrgLakmetagen784_FD_201812 | JGI IMG/M metagenome (GOLD analysis project Ga0307974, IMG submission 201812) | Saline water microbial communities from Organic Lake, Antarctica - #784 | ecosystem: Environmental > Aquatic > Non-marine Saline and Alkaline > Saline | place: Antarctica: Organic Lake... | reverse complement strand
GTATGTGTGTGGGGGGGCGGGGGGGGTCAGCTCAATGTGCAGGTGCTCGTCTGCAGACCCTGCAATGGAAAATGTTTGTTGCTATGCCCAACACATCCCCCTATGCTCCCACCTCGACTACCACAAACACACACACGCACAAACGTACACGAAACAAACGCCCACACGCAAGCATACACACACAAACACTCACATACAAGCACACGAACGCATACTCACCCACAAGCAAACACACACGGCTCTGCAGATGAGTATGAGCAGCGTTTGAAAGAGCTGGAGGGGGAGAGGCAGACGGTACAGGAAGACCGCTTGCAGGTAGATGTCCATATGTCCATGTATGAGGTAGATGTCCATGCATGAGTAATGAGTGAGTCTGTGATGCCAGCTACACTCGTGCAAGCGCATGTGCATGTGCTTTATGATGATGTGTATGTGTGTGGTTGCATGTGCTTTACGAGTGTGATGTTTGCGCTGTCGCTTGGTGCTAGTGGTGTGTAGCCCAAGCGCACACACGCTGCTTCTTTGTTTGTGATGAAGGTAAAACGGCACCCGCTCATTGTTGTGGGGATAGCAGCTGCACTCAGGACACAATTTACACACAGTTGAGTATGACCAGCAGCAGCATGAGATGTGCAGTTGAGTATGACCAGTTGATGCACAGTTGAGTATGACCAGCAGCAGCATGAGATGTGCAGTTGAGTATGACCAGTTGATGAGTATGATCAGTTGATGCACAGTTGGGTATGACCAGCAAAAGCATAAGATGCACTGTTGATTATGACCAATTGACGCACAAATGAGTATGACCAGTTGATGCACAGATGAGTATGACCAGCAACAGCATGAGATGCACTGGATGGGTGGCCAACGGCATTCAGACCGCTCCTGGACAGAGCTGACACCAGTTTGATCTCATGTTAAGGGTTGGCCAGAACTGTTTATATATCTACACAGTGTATGACCGTATATTTGGTGATTTCCCTGCCCAAAATACCGTATATACACCGTATACCTGTATCGTTTTGGCCAACCCTGCTCACATTCAATGGCCGGACCGTTCCACTAAAAAAACCACATGACTGTCACAACATCATTCAAAGCTCACATCTCAAAAGGACACCGGTACTGTATGCTGTGCTTGCGATGATGATGATGATGATGATGATGATGATGATGATCATCGTAATGTTGCGTGCGTGTATGCGTGCAGGTTGACCGATACAAGCAGCTGCTGTTGAAGCAGCGTGACATTATGATTGCCCTCACTGCGCGTTTGAACGAGCGTGACGAGCAGATCATGGCCCTGCAGGTGCGCCAGAGGGAGGTGCAGCACAGAAGAATGTACACAGAGGATTGTTGTGCAAAGGCTCTTGGAGAGAGTTTGAAACAGTGCTAGGTTGCACAAACGTAGCAAAGTACAGTACAGTTGGTTATCGTGGCAAGTGAGCCATGGCTGGGCTGGAGCACGTGTGCTGCTGTAGGGTACAGGCTACTGTGTGTGTGTGCTGTGTGTTTTCTGCTCCTATTCTGGTAGACGCCCGCTTCGTCTGGCAAGCCGCGTCTCAGCTTGTCACCTTTCTATGAGGCCCTGCAGCTTCGTTTGTGTATAGGCTTGTAGGCCCTTGGAGCTCGTTGCTTTAAAACGCAGTAAACTGAGCGATCCGCAGCTACGTGTGTGTTTGTAGTGCTGTGTGTGCGTGGCAGGTAGGTCAGCCAGGATTGAGTATTTGATCCTGTGAGTATGATATAGGGCTGGCTGTGCATTAAGGAGGGCAAGCAACTGAAGGAGGCTTGCTAGAAGTTGCCACACAACCTATTTGCCGCCTATTCTTAAGTACATCGTGAAGTGCGGTGTGCGCACCAAATCGCTGCGGGTCACGGACTTCGAACACAATACAATGAATCTGTGCACACAGCCTCTACCCATGCCCAGGTGGACTCTGCTGCTGTGCTACAAGCACTACGGGTTAAAAACGTTGAGCACTCTACATGGCCTGCCAAACCAAACGCCCGATCTACTACGTACTTACTGCAATCATTTCTCTGTAAGGGCTTCCTATACTCACCCTAGATACCCATGCCATACTGAACACCCCCTGTATACCTTTGCTTCAGTGCAAACACCCTGAATGCCGTGCAAATTTAAGCCATGTTGAACGCCCCCTGCATACCCGTGTGCCTGGCTGTGTGCCATGCTCCATACCCACTGCTGCCCCTGTAGGAGGAGCTAGAAGCGTGCGATGTATACCCATGCCATGTAAGCGCATGTATACCATGCTACATCGAACGCCCCGCTTACCCATATGCCCCTTTAGCTGTATACGATGCTCCGTACCCACTGCCGTAAAAAATGCAGGAGCTAGAAGTGCGCGATGTATACGCATGCCATGTAAGCGCATGTTTACCATGCTACATCGAACGCTCCGCTTACCCGTGTGCCTAGCTGTGTGTAATTGCTGCATGCCCACTGCTGTCCCTGCAGGAGGAGCTAGAAGCGTGCGACAAGTACCAGCAGCAGCTGGAGGATGCGTTGGACGCAAAGACAGCTGAGCTCATTGCGCTACGCAAGGTAGGTGTGTGGCTATGTGTGTATGTGCGTATGTGTGTTTGCACGTGCTTTTTTTGATGACCAGCAACTGGAGGATGCGTACGTGATGCAAACATAAGGACGCTTGAGCTCCTCACGACATTAAGCAGGGTGGGTGTGCAATTAGGTGTGTATGTTTGTATGCTGATCTAATGAGGCGGATGTGTGCACTTGTCTCTTTTGTTCCTGGCATCAATGTTCGGATGTAATAAGGCTTCGTTACCACTCTTACAAACATGGGCAGCTTGCTGGGTACTTTTAAATATTATGAGCTTTTATTGATCTTAGCTGATCTCTTCACGCTTGTTGCAATGCGTGATTCTGCACTTTAACTCTGGAGCTTGTTCTGAGCATACTTTGATCAATTCATGAATCACAGACTGACGTTTTGTTTTTACAACAAAGGACGTCCATGCATGAAAGACACCGGCTGAGGTACCACAAACGTTCCATATTTACAACAAAGGACGCCCATGCATGAAATACACCGGCTGCTGTGGAGCAAGAAGCAAAAGGCACAACATAAAACGATTTCGATGTGTGAACCACAGACAAACACTAGTTGTGAACAACACAAATAGCAAATAGCAATATCTGATATGCATGTACCACAGGCTGCTGTGGAGCACGCCACCAGCACAGGCCAGCCAGTGAGAGAAGGCAGCACGCTGGACAACATCCTGGGTGCATGGAGCGGAGGGGGCAAAACGCCTGGGCCATCTCAAAGGTGTGAGGGCAAGATCTCGATCACCCGTGGTCCTGGATGGGCGGTTGTGGACAAAGGGGGAACGCCCTGGCCAACCCAAGAGCACATCCAGAACCAACAAGGTGGAAGAAGGGTGCACAGTTGCCACCTGTGTGAACCCTCCCCAGATCATCTTAACACAGAATAGTCTTCAAATCGTTAAGCCCTCGAGCTCTTGCAGTATCAAGGCATTGTGGTAAAGCTGTTAGGCATGCAGAGTTTGAAGGGCATTGCTCCCTAGATATATATACGCCACACACACACACAAATACACACACATACACGCATTGTTACCCAGGCCGCCCATTGCTGGTGACGATGCTAGGCGGACTACGGACAGCAATGCTTCTGGTGCGTGAGCCTGGCGAATTTGACGTGCACTTTGGCATGTGTGCGAGCCTGTGTGTGCGCCTGGTGTGTGTATGTGCTTGAGTGTGCGTGCATGCGTGTGTGCGTGCATGCACGTGTGTGTATGTGTGTGTTTACGTTTATGTAGTCTTTTGGGACTACTGTGGGAGGATGAACTAGACATCACCCAAGGGAGTCCTGGGTTACAAGCAAACATAAATACATACCCATTTTATAGCCAGGCCAAAAAACACAGACATTACGCAAGGAAATATGTCCATGCTGGACGCCACTGTTAGGAACAAGAGAAGGTAAGAAAGGCGCGTGGCAACTGTGCACTGTGCACATATAGGGGGGAAATACGCACGTAGGCAGCGACCACTGCCGCCCTCGTCAGCTGAAGAAAAGGAGCGACTTGCGAACCCAAAAGCTTCTTGGCTACTCAAAGCATAAGGAAAAATGGGGAGCAGGAGGGTCGTTGCAGGCTTGGCCTGCACGCACACAGAATGACAGACGTGTCACACAGCTAGCAACGTGCTGCCAACAGGCAGCAACGCATCCTGACACAGCGAGCAACGCATCCTGACACAGCTAGCAACGCATCCTGACACAGCTAGCAGTGCATCCTGACACAGCTAGCAACGCGTGCTGCCAACAGGCAGCAACGCATCCTTACACAGCTAGCAACGCATCCTTAAGATCTTACCGCGGTGTGCCGCAAAGCTTACACCATGCTGCTACATAGACAGCAAGGACGTGTCACACAGCAACAAGCAACGTCACGTTACAAAGCGAACAACGCGTCCTTACACAGTTTACAGCGTTGCATGGCAGAGCTAGCAAAAATTTAACGACGTATCCTTACACGGTTTACAGCGTTGCGTGACAGAACTAGCAACGATGCATCACACATCGCACAGCTAGCAACGATGCATCACACAGCTAGCAACGTGCTGCTGCTTGCAGGGCTGCAAGGGGCAATGGAGGTCATGAGGATAGAGGACCAGCCGGCGTACGCTCGCCAGGTGGGTGTCTCCATCCAATCAATTCATTGGGTCATGAAAAGCGCAGGCAACTCATGTGTTTGGCTTTGTCCACTGTGTCTGTCAAGTGCCAGTGTACATGCATGTGTGAACTGGTGCTTCCATTTGCCATTCGAATGCCAGAATGCTTCATCTCGCTTGTCAGGTGTTTGCTCAGAAATCCAGTCCTCTTGTGTGCATGTTTGGGTGTTCATGTTGCTTCAGAGGCATCAGCTGGAAATGACGCTTCTATTTCTAAATTGTCTAGGTTTTTGTGAGCTACTACAGGCATGAGCCACTGTGGAAGTATTGCCTCTGCTGTAATGCTTCGTGTGTGCGTATTGCCACAGGCATCTGCAATGTATTGCTATGAATTGCAATGTATTGCTAACTGCCATGTATTGCTACAGGCATCTGCAACAGGGAATGATGCCTCTGCTTCTCGGTTTTGTGTGTGTTGCTACAGGCATGAGCAACAGCGTAAGCATGTGGGTTTTGTGGGCTGCTACAGGCATGAGCGACTGTGGAAGTAGTGCCTCTGCTGTAATGCTTCGTGTGTGCGTACGTGTATGGCTACAGGCATCTGCAACAGGGAGTGATGCCTCACTGGATCCGCAAAAGCGTGGATTGCCGATTGCAGGGAACAATGGCAACTACGGGAAAAACGCCCAACTGGTAGGCGCTTGTTTTTGTTTTAAACTTGGGGTGTGCAGCTTATTTTGCTGTTTGGGCTGCGCGCGGTGCTTGTGTGATGTTTTATGTCATTGTGTGTGTGTGCTTGTGTGTGTATGCATGTGTGTTGACTGTGTGTGTCATTGCCTGTGTGTGCCTGCGTACGGTGCTTGTGCAATGTGTTTTGGTGCTGGTGAGTTTGGGTACGCGTCAGGCTTGTGTGCTCCTACCCGTGCCAAATCCAGACAAATCCTACCATTATTTCACATGTATCCATTGTGTCGAGCCAACTAAACGTTTGCGTGATGCCTCTGGAGTATGCTTGGTTTCTCTCTCAAACAAGGCTCAGCTGGCTCTGCCTTGTACCTTGCATACTGCTTGCATATGTGCCCTTTGTTTGCGTGTGTCCCTCCCGTTTGCACTTCCTTCGCGCATGTAGGGATTGTTGCTCTAACCAACACACACGAATACTTCTAGTCGTGCATCCTGTTAGGCAGATCGTGTGGAGGTACTGACTGCAGCATGCACTGCCGCACAGAGAGTGTGCACCGCACTGCATCAAATTCTGGACTGTTAAGCATTGACACTTAAGTGTTTGCACCCGCAGGCGGATCTTGTGGAGGTATTGACGGCAGCATGCACTGCCGCACAGAGAGTGTGCACCGCACTGCATCAATTTCTGGGCTGTTAACACTGTGTTTGCACCGCAGGCGGATCGTGTGGAGGTACTGACGGCAGCGTGCACTGCCGCGCAGAGAGAACGCACTGCATTGCACCAAATACTGGAGAGTAAGGTGGGTACCTGCCAGCTGTCACAAGAGCAGTGCCTGAGGGTGTCTGTATGTTTTTGTGTGTGTGAGAGTATATGTATTTGTGGGTGCTTCTTGTTCATTTCTAGTCCTTGCAAAGTTATTCCGTATTGGCTGCGCCTTTTAAGGCATGACAACTTGCTTTTAAAGTTCAGCACATTTATTTTGCTCACATGGTGCAGGATTTAAAAAGGGATAAATAAGATTACGACGGTTTTCGTTGTATCAATCGCTGCGGGCTTTGGCTATGCCAGCCTTCTTATTTTGTTGTCTCTGCTTCTAACGATTTATTACATGTATGAAACGCCACTGCAGTCCGTGATGACACACCCCTTGCTCTGAGTACCAAATAACAACGTCGGTTATGTAACTTAGCTCGTTGACTTGGCATGCCAAATTTCAATTAGCTGTGTCTTGCATGTATGCACAGGTGAAACGCGTGATTTCAATTAGCATGTGTCTTGCATGTACGGCCGTTCGTGTGCACAGGTGAAACGCATGATGGGGGACATGGTGCAAGAAATGCTGCAGCACAGCTCTGCCCCAGGGGTCCCTGGGTCTAACGGTGTATCAGAGGTACGTGTGGCTTGTGACCTAGCATGTGTCATGCTCCTTGTTTGCATCCGTGATACATGTGACGTGACATATGACGCAACCAGCTCACACAAGCGCCCTCACAATCCCAGAAGCACACACGCACACGCACTCACGTACACAGAAACACACACGTTTCACGTAGGCACATGAAATGTGCTCATTTTTTCTAGATGAAATACCTGCTACGCCGTCATGTATATGCCAAAAGTATGTTCTAAACACCGCTGTTTACTTCTGCTGGACATTATTGCAGCGCCTGGCGTCCAAGCTACGCGCAATCGAGCAGGTGGTGGATAAGATAAACTTGGCCATCAAGGGAGCCCCACCGATTTTACCCTCAGAGGAGGAGGAAGAGGAGGGCAGCCAATGATGGGGGAGGCAGCGCAGGAAAGATGAGGGGCGCCAAAAGCATTTATTGATCACACTGCACTCTTTTGCTGATGTTTTCCTTCTCATTTTGGGTTTCGTTTTTGTGTGCTTTGCTAGAAAACTGGTCATGGCGCCAAGAAAGAAATTGCAATCCTCCTTTGACAAAACTTGAGGACCTTTTCAGTTTTATACATATCTATGTCTATATACACGCAAGGTGTTTAGATTTACATAGGGACTTTCAGTCAAACTGTTCGGCTGATTGGCCTGTGACTGGTTCTCGCCAGTCAGCAATAGATCCAAGCTTTCTACACACTCCGTGCTTGCACTCAATTCCTCCGCCGCTGAGCTCCCCACCCCTATTTTTTCTCCACTTTCACACAGTGGAAGAATCGAGTGCAAGCATAAGAAAATAACTAGAAAAAGAAAAAAGAGAAGAAAAAAATACGAGGCAGTGAGAACCACTCCCCACATTAATTACAGAAAAGGAACCACTTTGGAACCGAGTACCGTAAAGCTCCTCCACTGCAAAAAAGGCAAGGAAAAATCAATGGGGATCAGGAGGGTTGCAGGCTTGGCCTGAAACCGGCTCCTGATGAGAGTTGATAACAGTACTAGAAAGGGCACCTGTCTGGTATGGACAGGTTTAGCAGCAAAGTTCACAGAGTGCACATGGAGCTTGGAGGCAAGCTTCTTAACTCTTTGAGAATCAAGACCCAGTTTTTTGAAAGGCTTCAAAGTGTAAGTGTTGTAGATGGTGCCGCCCACACCAAAAAGGATGATGTGGAGAGTAACGGAGGCTCCTTGGAGAATGTTGCAAAGGTCTTTGTGCTGTTCCTTTGCGGCGTTCAGCTGGTTCTAAGGTCTGGTGTCTTCACAGTACTTGATCTCAACGAGGTGGATGTCATGCCGAGGTTTGCTGAGGTCTTTGGGGCCAATGCTGTCTGGGGTTGGTGGCTCTGCTGGTGGCTGGCGGTGCTGTTGGGATGCTCCCAGTCTCCCTCAATTGCCCCCTGCCACTCCGAAGAACCCACCCCCCTGCCATAGTTTGTTGCTTTCGTGTTTTTGCAGAGGTTGGAGTAACCAACACAATATCTGGGCGGCTGGAGGTAATTCTGTCTTTATCTGAGAAGCGAAGGTGGGAAGAGCCATTTGGGTACAATTATACTTTCGGCTGTTTCAGGAATCTGTAGATTTTGCATGGTCATCCGTTCGTTGCTGCCTGTATCCATGGAGACAACACATGATCCTAAGGAGCCTGTTTTGATGATAGCCTAGAGATCACGTGGCATGCTAAGTAGTGTCTTTCGGTGATCATGTTCCTTATTTGCGTGTGATGGCACCCAGAAAGGATGTGCAGGGCACTGTCTACTTGTGGGCAGAGGGGGCAAGTTTGACTTGTTGAGAGTTTGAACAATACCGCATGTCTTTGATTATATAGGGTGCCTGTTCTGTATTTCATAATGATACATTTGGTCTTGAAGGGGGTGATGTTAGGTAAGCATTGCTAATGGCTCCATTGGCAGTGCCGTCCTTTATGAGGGTCTGGTAGTACGCATGGTAGTACGCTTTGGTTTTGGCATTTCCCAGTTTATGGAGAAAATGCAAGTGTGCTTGAAGGGCGTCACGGTGGTTTGGTAGGTACCAAAGCTTTGGGGGAGGAGAATGGGTCATGTTTGTTGTATGGGTATGATTATGGGTTTGTGCTAGGTTTCTATGTCTTCTTTTGCAGGCCAGTGGATGTTGTAGAAGGGATTTCCCTCAGGGCCTGCTGTTCTGATGGAGGTGTCTGCAAGGTCGGAGTAGGTAGTGGCTGACTTTTTAGCAAGGGCGTCGGCATGCTCATTACCGATAATACCGGCATACGACTTTTCTTTGAAGAAGTGGATGGGCGATGGTGATTTTCGGAATGCTTTATTAGATTCCTAGACCTTGTTCTTTTTACGTGGGCACCAAAGTATGCAGGCTTTCCTCACTTCCTTTTTTCCCTTGCTTGACCTTCTCGTATACGTGTGTTGCCCTTCTTCTCATCAACTCGGTTGTCCTCCCTACCCTCTGTTATCTCTCCCAGCCTGCCTCTCTTGCTCCCTTTTTAATTATCAACTTCCAGTTCGTTTCATCCTCGTAGTAGGGAGTTTGTTATCTCCCCTTGACCTATGTAATGCCGCCAACAACACACTCTTTGAGGTCCTCCGTATCTTTCTTTGCAGGTTTTCAGAACCTTCATATAATTCAGGCCCTGGTGATCCGACACTATTTATGACTCAAATCAGGCACACTAGCTCAGATCACAACCCTTTCAATTACAGTGACTGATCAAGTGCACTTGCATATACATACTCCCGTAGGGATTTAGACCGAAAATTAAAACACCAGATCTGCAGCACTACTTCAATTCCCAGACCTGCAAACCACTGCTGTAACTCTTGCGGCACCAGGCAAACCTGCTTCAAAACAAAAAACAAACCAGCAATAACAACAAGTACATGGCAATTTTTAAATATCACTGCAAATGAACAATTAATCTTGAAGACCCTTGCACGCAATTGGAATCTTGCTTGCACATTTAAAGGCTGCCTTTATATTGTATTTAAGGGCACATTTCTCAATGGCACCAGGCTTCCATTTCCGTTTCAGCCCAGTTTTTGCTCTCAGATTTGCGGTATATTCAGACTAATACAAAACTTGAATGGGGCAATCGGTGGCCTGGCTGGATTTTGGTGCAAAATTGTGTAGCGTGAAATGCAGAGTTTCCGCCTGTTATTTTCCGGCGAGCGGGCCACCCACTGGGTCTTTTCGCCTGCCTTCTTGGTATAGATAGAACGAGACAATGAGAATTGCTTGTGATATGGTCGCGATCTATCAAGAACAGAGTACCAATACTCTCCGAGCTACTGACGACATCCTAAAGTTCTAATGGTTCCATGTTTCGGGAAGGTCACGTGTCCCTACAATGGAATATTCTTGTTTTGAAAGGTGGATTTTCTTCCTTGACGCTTTAATTATAAAAATTTATTCCGAATTGTAGGTAAGGCGAGCTGAAGCTGGAGGTGAGCCACGCACATTTCCCTGTGAGCTCGGAGTCTGTTCTCGTCGGGCAGGCTTACTTTCCATTGTGCACGCAGCGTGAGTGCTGTCAAGCTGTAACATGCATAAGTAAAGTACAATTTACTTATCGCTCATATTCATCCGGTTAACCATTTTGGGCCACTATGCTACACAAGCCCTTAAAGTGATTTCTCATTTGTGCTTGTGCCCCCTTCGCTGTTTTCTTTTTGTACAGTGCTGCTCTTTGGTGTCTGAGACAATAGACTTTTTCTTTTTTACTGCCTTTCCGAATTCTAATGGCTATCTGCATGCATTACAGACAGCAATTGCTCTGTGTATTTGTAATGTCAATTGCTTGCATTATGCCCCCTTCGCTATTTTTTTTCTTGTACAACAGTTAATGGTTACAATAGACTATTTCTTTTTCTTTCTGAGCTTATGGGTTTATTTGCGGCTGGCCGAGACCAGTCAGCAGCCGATCAGCCAAACAACCTGGCTGAAGGCCACCCCCCATTGTAACCATTGTAACCAAAGGCATTCAACCTGGAAAGGCTGCTCAACCTATGAGAACGAGGTAAACCTAAAAAAAAATGTTTTAAGATCAGATAAAGCCGTCCTTAATATTCGACGTCCTGAACAGGACAAGTATAACATAAAAAGGTGCTGCATTATTTTGCATTAGGCCTTTGTAATCCAAATTAAACTAAATCTTACATCCAAAAAAAGCAATGCATTTGCAAGAAAATAAGAGCAGGATTGTCAATTGCAAATTATATCCTATCATTTAGTCCAATCAGGTGGAGGGTACAGCAGTTCTCAAGAGACATAAAGTAATGCAAGCCTATTTCAAATTGAACACCCTCATTTAATATAGACACCATATGATGTGCATTTGTAATGTTGATTGCTTGCATTATGCCCCATTCTCTTTCTTCTTTTTTTTACAGTGGTTACAACATATAAAATGCTTCAATTCTGTCTTTAAACAATTTTCTTTTTTTCTTTTTTGATGGCCTTTCTAAATCTCAGGAACTCATGTATAATAGCCAACGTATGCTGCGCATTTGCATTGTTAATTGCTTGCATCATGCCCCCTTCTCATTGTTTTTTTGGTTACAATGGTAACAATGGGGGGTGACACTCACATATATAGGCTTGCCATCTTCTCCGTTGAATGAGTTTCAGTTAGCATTTTGATAAGGTGTTGCCATCTGTCGCCCGCAGATGGAGCCTGGAGGGAACGACTCTGACCCTGCCTGCCAGCCCATGCCTCTTCCTTGTGTGTGTGTGTGTGTGTGTGTGTGTGTGCGTGCGTGCGTGCGTGCGTGCATGCGTGCGTGTGTGTGTGTGCGTAGGTGTGCCTTGCATTTAATGTGCATCTGCTTTTGGCAGAACTGTGGAGGAAATAGTAAGGATGTAGAGGAACATTTTTGTACGTGTGAAAACCAGAACTGTATTCGTACAGCCGTGCGTGTGCCTTGCATTTAATGTGTATCTGTTTTTGGCAGAACTGTGGAGGAAATAGTAAGGATGTAGAGGAACATTTTTGTACGTGTGAAAACCAGAACTGTATTTGTACAGCCGTGCGTGTGCCTTGCATTTAATGTGCATCTGTTTTTGGCAGAACTGTGGAGGAATTATTAACTTCTTCTTCTCTTCTTCTTCTTTTCTTCTTCTTTTTTTCTTCTTTTCTTCTTCTTTTCTTCTTTTCTCCTTCTTCTTCTCTTCTTCTTTTTCTCTTCTTTTCTTCTTCGACTTTTTCTTCTTCTTCAATGGTTACAATGGGGGGGACCTTCAGCACCATTGTTTAACTGATCGGCTGCTGACTGGTCTTGGCCAGCCGCAAATAAATCCATAAGCTCAGAAAGAAAAAGAAATAGTGGCGCTGCGCTTGGGGACCCTAGGTCCGTTCAATTTACATAGCTTTTTCTGGCGCTGTGCTTAAGGTCTCTAGGAACAGGTCAGAGACCTTGGATTCATAGCCCATTCTTGCAATCCATCATAGCCCATACTTGCAATCCATGCATAAGCTGGATCCCAGGTCCAACACAACATCCAGGTATCCGGCACTCGCGGCATCAGGGACGGAAATGTGTTCTGCGTGATGTTTGCCAATCGCGTCTTGATGTGACACAACACTGCTAGCATCCTTCCCTGGGGCTTGAGATGCTACCTCTACACTCTGCTCCCTGTGACCCAGGCTAGACGCATCACGGATCCCATGCAAAGGGGAGGGCGATGGCACTCGCGCTGATGTGAACAACCCCAGACAGAGCAGGACCAAGCAGGCACATCTCCTCATCCCTCTTTTAGGGATCTCCTTATTTTACGCAAACATGAGTCTGAAATGGCAGACACGGGTCAGGAGTGGTTTAAGCATGCCTTCGTGGATAGCAATATGCAGCAAGGGTTACAAGGGTCACAAGGGTTACAATAGCTGTATGCAGCAAGATATACTAACAAAAAACTATATTTGCGATTGAACCATGCCAAAAACGAGTTGGGATCGTATGTTTGCATCCCAAAAATTGAGCTGCTTACTAGAAAAAATTTATTATTGCGATTTCTCGGTTGGAATATTCAGAAAATCAAAAAAGATCAGTTAAAAAAGATGCGCCTCACACAGCCTAAGCCAGCACCTCCCGACTTTTGCAATGGACTAAGTAAAAGCCAGAAATACTCCATGGGGGAGAGGGGCGAGAAGAGCCTAATTTTATGACTTACAAAGGGATGGCACCCATGAAACAAGGCTCTTCCCGCCCCTCTCCCCCCATGGAACATTTCTGATTTTCTACTTAACCCATTGCGAAAGACGGGAGGTGCTGGCTTTGGCTGTGTGAGGCACAATTTATTTCAACTGGTATTTTTTTGAATATTCCAACCGAGAAGTATATATTGCATATCGCCATAAATTGGGCACAAAAAAACCCTTCCTAATAAACCGGGCACGACGAAGCGCAGGGCGTAGATGGAGGGAGCTTCAGCCGGGATCTTGGTTGGTACACCAAATAGATACATTCCTAGCCACGATGTACAACGATTATTCGGGGAAAGAAGAAAATTGAAACACACTGGACAAAAAGGCCTTGGGCACAGGGTACATCACCGATTACACCGATTTGAATAATTGAATAGGAAATGACGAAATGACACGCCCTCCTACCACTGGGAGGATAGAGAATGAACAGCATATTGTAGCAGACTACTCATTCAGGTAGAAAAAGAAAAAATTGCAGGCAGTGAAAAATCACTACTCCCCCAGGAGGCGCCAGAAAGAAAATTTTGGATAGGCACGTATGATTTTTGGGCTGGACCCCCCTCCCCCCCCCCTCCCCCCTAAACCCCCCTTCCGGTGCCCCCACCAGGACAAAAAGGGTATTAATCTGCTCCTTTTTCAATTAGGCATCCATCTGCATACTCATCAAGACCTGAAATTGAAGTGTAGCAGAGTTATGGGGCAAAAACTGAGATGCGGACGCCCATGCACACGTGACCTACCAAGCACCCAAAAGTGGCTTGCACAGTCCCACATTGCTTCCATTTCTTCACTGACTATCTCATGCTGGCACAATCCTGTAAATTTGGAGTGATTTGCTGCTCCATTGGCTTGACTCGCCCCGCGGCCTGCGTCACGTTTGAGAATACTCAGATCTTTGGGTCGGTGCTGTCTGGGGAAGGTGGATCTGCTAATGGCTGGCAGTGCTGCTGAGATGCTCCTGGTGTCCTTCAGCTGCCCCCTGCCACTCCTAAGAACCCGCCCCCCTTCATTGCTAGTTTGTTGCTTTTTCGTTTTCGTGGAGATGGGAGCAACCAGTACAGCATCCGGACGGCTGGAGGTAAAACTTTAGGTCTTGTCTGAGAAGCGGGGTGGAAAGAGCCAATTTGGTACAATCCTAGTTTCAGCTGTATTGGGAATCTGAAGATTTTGCATAGCCAGCCGTTCGCTGCTACCTATATCCATGCAAACAAAGCAAGATCCTAGAAAGCCTGTCTTGCTGATGGCTTTGAAGATCATGCTGCATGCTAAGCTATGCCTCTCAGTGATCATATTTGTTACTTGCGTGTGTGTGCATTCAGAAAGGATATGCAGGGCACTGTCTAGTTGGGGGTAGAGGGGACAAGTTAGGCTTATTGTATGCTTATATTATATTTACCGCATGCTTTTGGTTGTACAGGTTCCTGTTCTGTACTTCCTAATGATGCACTTGGTTTTAACAGGGACGTAGGGTGCTGTTAGGTAAGCGTTGCTCGCGGCTCCACTGGCAGTGCCATTTTTGATAAGGGTCTGGTAGTTTTAATGATAGTTTGCTATGGTATTGGCATTTCCTAGTTTGTGGAGGGGGTGCATGTGTGCTTGTAAGGCGTCATGGTAATTGAACAGGTACCAAAGCCCTGAGGCAGGTGACTGGGCTGTGTTTGGGTAATTTTGTATGATTCGGTGTTCTTCATTCCTCTTTTGCAAGCCAGTAAATGTTGTAAAAAGGATTCCCCTCAGGCCAGCTGTCTTGATAGAGGTATCCGCAACGTCAGAGTAGGTTCAACCTACTAGGTTGTGATTGATTTTCTAGCAAGAGCGTCAGCATTTCATTGCTTAGTATACCTGCGTGGAATTTGACTTTGTGGATATGAATGGGCGATGGTGGGTTGCTTTGGCAATGGATTGGAGAATATCTTCCTGGGTGTGATAGTCTTTTAACGCTCGTTCCATTTTATTTGCTGACGTTCCTTCTCTCCTTTGTCCGACTTGGTGGAAGGTGTTGTAAAACAGACAGTTTGCAATGTTGCAATTTGTGTAAAATCATTGTGTCAGATCCAGGGTTTCGGATAAGCTCAAATCTCCTTTGATGATGATAACGTATTACATAGGTCCAGGGGAGATAGCAAACTCCCTACTACGAGGTTGGAAAGAGCTCCTTAGGTTAGCTCAACACCGGGTGAGCATTATTCATTACTCACTCAGCCCTCTAACCAGACCACCCCCCCAGATATTCATCCCTCTAACCTCCTACAAAAATAAAGTAGGAGGCTATATAAGCTCCGTGGGGCGGCTTTGGGTGAGACTGGGGGATTCCCAACCAGAGGGAAGAATAAAGATTTGATCTCGAAGTAGAACCTATCTTTCATCGCTGAGCAAGGACATGAGACTCATGAGGTAATCACCTGCAGCACGTTCAATTTGGCTTGAGCGATTAATCTTTGTTTGAAAGGTAGCTCGCAAAGGAAAAGTGCGCAAACATACGCAAGAAAATCAGCGCCGCAAACCATAATTATAAATATCATATTTAGTGCTCGTGGGGACTCCTCCCAAGGTGAGCGGCGTTCCCTCCTTCTCCTCGCACAACTACGCCAAATTGGCAGAGCTCGTTCAGTCATACACTACGTCTCCTCCCTCATGACTCCTGTAATCCGCAATTTTCGAGTCTAGGGCTTTGTCTCGCTTACGTTCTGCTGCGAGGAAATCCTTTCTCCTCCTGTTTTACCTCACACGCGCCCCCACATGCGCCCTAAATTGACCTGAGATTTGAACACCACCACCTGTTGCGTCCTGCCCCGCCGTTGCGTCATCTCGTGCGCGCTGTTGCTGTCTCTTCCTGTTGTTGCTCACGCCCTTCTCTCTTTCTCTCTCTATATACGTGCGGTCGCAGTTCGCTGCAGGAACGACGGGCGAAAGAACCCTAGCTCTGTGTAATGACCGTTGCTCGGTCTTTGCCTTCCCCTCTGACCCGTGCAGTAAGAAGCACACACACAAACACACACACACGACCAGAGAGAGGACAAGCAACCATGCAAGACAGCTCTGTGGCTGGTGCGGGAGGCGGACAGCCAGCCAGAGAGGCAGGTCAACAGGAGGAGGCGGACGGGCTCTCCTCGCTGCCCCCCCAGCAGCGCAGCGGTCGCCTCAGCAGCAACAGCAGTACTGGAAGCTTCACAGCCATCTCCATGGATGAGGAGGGCCTACTGGGGGCTAAGCACGAGGAGGACAGCTCTGCTAGCCCTCCCTCCTTGGCTTTTTCGCGCACCCCTCCACAGCAGCAGCAGGTGCACCCCCTGATGCAGCGTGCAGGCAGCAGCAACGGTGCAGCTCGTGGCTCCAGCAGCAGCAGCACCCTCGGCCAAGCTAGGCGCAATGGAATTTACCCAGGCTCTTCTTGGGAAAGAGGAAGGGCTGGAGACGGGCACGCTCAGGAGCGTGGGGTTGCGAGTGAAGGCGAGGAGACCAGAGCGTGGAACAACCCTGCCTTTATGTCGGACTTTACCGCCATCCCACCCCTAACGGCAACAGGAGGTATGTCGTGTGTGCGTGATATGTGCATGCCTTTCTTCATTACATGCACGATCAGTGCACCGCACCTGACAAGGTTACGTTTTGGACGTAATACCAAAACCTGTGCGTTGCAACTTGCCCTGCAGGCGTAGCAGGCAAGGAGCAGGAGCAGGATCCAGCAGCTGCTGTTGCCCCTCCTTCGTTTCCCTCCCGCACAGCAGGAGACGCACCCGACCGCACTACTGGTGGTAATGGTGGGGTTGGCGGCAAGGTGCGCAGCTCTGCTGCACTGGGTAGGGCCAGGCAAACTACAACAACAGCAGAAACAGAGCAACAGCGCCCGGCAGCAGAGGATGAGGAGCAGCTGGTGGACCGCTGCATTGTGGTGAGTGTAAGGTGGCTGCTGCTTCGCTTCGGTTTGTTCAGTTGTTGTCGTGACAGTCTGTGCCTTCTTTTCTGCATGATCTGGAATGAAAATGTACAACAGCAGTGTTTTTGAGTTTCTCGAAACCTCGGGGGGGTGATCAACATATACCAAGGGCAAGCCAGATATCCCTAAGGGGGGACACTGGGCAAAAGCCAAAACATGCAACTACTTACACGTCACTTCATCGAATTGGACCCAACCTAGTCAAACTGATGCTGACCTTATAAGCTACCCGAGCCTGTGCTCAGATTTAGACAAGTCGCCTTGGTACAGAATGACAGGACTAAAAGCACACGGCGTGCACCTGTACCCTAGATGGGTGCTTTCCAGGGGGAATGGCACAATAATTTGCACATCTCGCCAACCACTTAGTCCTTTTGCCCCATTTCTCTTGCAATGATCTTATTATAAGGACTTCAAAACTCTAACATCACTCAGGTTGGTGCACTGGCTGGTCAGATACAGCATATGGTTGCTCAAAAAGTAAGGTTCACGCCGCGGCTGCTGAGGCAGGTGGCCCTAGCTGGTACGTGTCAAGCTCAGCTGCATTGGAATACATATCAGAGCTGAGCCTGAAACGCACCAGTTAGGGCCTCTGCCCTAAGAGCATGCAAAAAGGTTACCCATTTTGGGCCTCAGTGTCCCCCCTCCGCAATTTCCATACATTAGGACTCGAGTCTCGTCCACATCCATTGACCTGTTGACAGTTAAAAGTGTCAGTATTGAGCAGTTCCTCTCGCGTGCTAAATGAAGGTGCCAGCTGCATCTGCATCTGCTGCACTTGTTGTTATTCCCCATTGCCTCCACCCTCGCCCACGTGAGTTGCTCATATCTCATATAGCTTCCCTATTCCACGCTCAGAAGCACAAGCGTAAAAGCATCTATGGCTGCTCAAACACAATAAACACACATGAACACACACACGCACACAGAGCGGTGACCACTTTTACTGTGGCGATCCTCGAAGCAGCCCTGCTGTAGGTGGCTCCCCACTACACGGGGCGGGTGCGCGCGTCACGCAGCGTGCCTCAGGTAATACATGAATCAATGGCCTCCACTTGTGTCTTGGCCTTGGCCATGTGCAACATGCATGAGCAATAAATCAATAGCGCAAGTGCGTTTGGTAGTTCTTCAACTTTACGCGCATGAAGGTGCGCTCAATGCAACTCCCATCGCTAATACCACTTTTGCGCACTCTTTAAAACGACAAGCTTTGTTGTGTGATGCCTGCATTGCGCTCCTTGGAGAACGAATTGAAGTTCTATGCTGAATGTTGCGCATGCTCCTTGTCCTTTAAATCATCACGTGCCTGTAGACAAGGCCCCTACTTTTGACGACCTGTGATAACTTGATGGAATGTGATACTCCGTGATCATGAAAACCATGGTCCAAAGCGACCTTGAGTTTAAAATGTCAAAGCACACTCCTGAAGCTTTTGACTTTGAGCCCAGGAGGCTGCAGGAAGCGTAACTTTTGGACGACAAGTCCCGATAAAAAATTATGTTTTTGGAATCCTCACGTTGAGAACTTTTGATTGGTATATGTATGAGTCGAATCGAAAGGGGGGG
>Ga0307974_1001050_pt1 | contig 18484 bp, 24 predicted proteins | sample OrgLakmetagen784_FD_201812 | JGI IMG/M metagenome (GOLD analysis project Ga0307974, IMG submission 201812) | Saline water microbial communities from Organic Lake, Antarctica - #784 | ecosystem: Environmental > Aquatic > Non-marine Saline and Alkaline > Saline | place: Antarctica: Organic Lake... | reverse complement strand
TGCAGTAAAATTCAGCAACCACCCCATCTCAAAGGGGCTTTGGGAGCCCTGGGGGTTTATGTTTGGCCACCATAACCTCCCACAGGAGATTTGTGTGTGTGTGTGTTGTGTGTATACCTGTGCCTGTGCATGCCATTCCTGCTGCTGCATTGCTGCTGCATGAGGGCATGCTTGCATCCCAACCAACTTCATTTGTTGCCTAACCACAGAATGCAATGCCAACTGAACAATGTTGTGGAGGCAAATCAAGGTTTGCGAGGCCTGCCTGGCTGCCTCTTGTTCTTGCGCTCCTCTACCTCTCGTTCAGTCCAGTCCGCTCTTGCCTGCTGCAGGCAGGCAAGGCCTGGAGGGGAAGAGGCAGGCGGAGCAGGGGGGCATCCTGACCGCTCGGATTACAAATAAATATTTTTTACTACTATCCTGAGCCGGCCCCCCGAGAATAAATATACAAGAAACCAACGTTTCATGAGTGTTCCCTCACCGCCCATTCCATAAGTCGATAGGAGCGGTGATATACTCTACGTACAGTGTCTAGTGCTTTGACCTCAGCTTCTGTGATTCTTGATGTGTAATCTGGCTCCAGCAATGCGTAATAAAGATAACATATCTCTGGTCGAGCTCTTAGCAACCAGTAACATGTTACCCTTGCAAATTGCTAACTTCCAAATGTGATGCATGATGGGAAAGGGAAGCAGGAACAGAAAAAGATTAAACAACAAAACGTGCCTTCAGGTCCTGCCATGAAGCCCCTCGTGGGAGGCCCTTCACTAGGCAGCGGAAGGGCGTGGACTTGGGGGGCTTAAAGCTGTCTCGGCCTGCTCCTGTGGCCCCCCTTGCTACTTCCACGCGTATCCTACGCATTTGGAAATTGTGCACAAGCTCAGTCGCCATACAGGTGTGTAGGCACTTGCAACTAAGGAGGGCTGCGTGGGCCATATACCTACCAATTTACAAGCATGACTGGCATCGGCGTTGAAGTTTCACACGCATAAGAGGCTCAAGCAAGAAAGCTCCAAAACACATACCTGAAGCCACCAAAATCGTAGTTGTCACGTCTCCTCACAGCCTCGTCAGCATCCCGGGGGTCATCTGCACGGTGTACGAACACAAGCGAGAATGAAGGCTTGCTCTCCCAACCTCGCTTTGGCCACTTTATCGCATCCCCTCCTTCTGAGACCTCCTTCTGACCTCTTCTACTAAAGTCTACTGTGAAATGCACTTATGTGCTGTACATGCATGCATGATGAGACATGCGCGTGTGCATGAGCAGAGAAAGGTACGAGCAAGGCCTACCATATTCGACGAAGGCGTATGCTGGAGGCCTAGAGGGGGTCTTGATGTCAATGAGCCTAATCTTGCCAAACTGCACACAAGCAGGGAGTGTGGGACAACAGGTTGAGTGTGTTTTCGAGTGCTCCATGCACCTGTGTTGAGATGATTCGCTGGACAGGAGCCCCTCCCCCCCCCTTCGCGGCTAAGTCAAGAAGACCGTTTGCCCACGAAGGGGGACGGGAGGAAGGAGAGAGAGGGCTCCACGTCTTGGAGGGCTGGTGCGTGCACACCCGTCCGAGAGCGCTCGACAAAGCAAAGCCAGGCCTCCCCCGCGCAAGCCAGACCCGCAGACCACTTGCCTTGTAGAACAGGTCATCCAGCTCACGCTCCCTCACATCGAGGGGCAGGTTTCCGATGTACAGCTTGGTCATGGTTTGTGTGAAAAGAGGGAGTGTGTGTGCTCAAGTATTTTGTAATATTTAATGAATAGCAGTAGAGACGTACGTTGTGTGACCGATTTTCGAAAACTGGCTTTTTTCTCGGTGCAAAACAGAGCGAATGAGCAGTACAAGTAGTTTGTCACAGCATCCCTCAGCCAGTGTTAGTCATGCAAATGTGCTCTCTCTCCTGATCCAATTCTTGCTCTCTCTGTCCCAATTTTTGCTCTCTCTGTCCCAATTTTTTGCTCTGTCCCATTCTTGCATCGCAAGAGTCCCAGGGAAAAAAGGGGATGCTTCATCTGCTTAACATAACCATATTGCTAAATACTAAACCCGTGCCCCACAGACCCTAAATTCCTGGAAAAACTTGCGCTTACGATGACACAACCACCTGGAACAAACGGCAGAATGCACTCTGTAACCACGGCTTGTCAGTTTAGCCTTTGATGATATGATGATTTTTTGATGATATGAAGTCAAAGGCCTGCTTCAGTCGAATAAGCTAGCAGTAAACCATACCAACTCATCATGAAACCAAAACCTGACAAGCCGGTCATGTAAAGTGTGCATTTTGCCTGGATGTGAGGGTTACGTTTTAGTACTTCAGGATGATGTTTAAGTTCAGAAATAGACCATGATGTCAAAACACATTTGGCTTGCATGGGGAGTTACACAGTTTGGGTGCGTGCTATGATGTCATTGAACTCATCAGTTCATACAACCACGTGTTTTTGAGGTCACATGATCGATTTTGCTTTTTCTATTACAGGTCCTAAATTAGGATGATGCTTAAGTTAAATAGAAACAGGCCCGTGATGTTAAAACAGCATCCCAGCAATTTGTCCTCCATTTTTCCTGGGCACTCTCGCAATGTAAGAAAAGAAAAAGAACGCAGATAGCGTAAACACTACCGGCATGGATTAGGAAAGGGTGTTCTTTTGTGTTCTGCACCACCCAATGGATGCAGAGACACACAACATCCCACCTGGAGAGTACAATTAAGAGAAGTTATTCAGTGGCGATCAGGTGGTTGGGAAGCAGAAGCCTGCGCACCTGGAGCATTGCTTAGATATTTGAAGGGGTTGCTTGTAATCAATGTCTCGCCTCATCTGTCCCCGGAGCGCTTTGTTGATTTGCCCTCAAAATTATTTGTCCAGCAATGATATGCCTCTTTATAATCATTTGGATTATAACGAGATGGCTGCAACAAGAAAACAAATGGTAAGTGCCATCTAGCTTCTGGCAGATGGGGCAGATTGGCGGGCCTTCTATATGGTTGCACTGAGCGGCACGCTTTTGGTTGTATATTAAATCTGTGCGGCAGAGCATGACATCTTCTTTTTTTCTCCAGAGGTGACACTTGCATTTTTCCAAAATGATTTGCTTATGTCCTTCTGTACAATGCCTTCCTTGATCAGTTCTTGGTATTTGTGTAGCACTTTCTGGACTGATGGTTTGAACCTTTTTGATTTAGGACCTAGTTTGTGTTGGACGCGCATGTGTGCTTGGACGTGCATGTGTGCGATGTGTGATACAGCATCAAGATCTGAGAAAATGGAGAGCCTGTCTGCTGGAGGCCTTGGTTGGCAGGTGTTAAGAGTATCTGGTACGTAAGCTGGGGGAGGGTTTTCCACCCTTGCTGGTCAGAATATGGATGAATGGAGATGGGCGCCGGTGTTAATGTCAATATCATGGCCACTTTAATTTTCTGCAGAGCACTTTGCCATGGCATCAGCGCACTCATTCCCTATGATGTCAGCATGAGCTTTAACCTTATAGAGATGGATGGTGTCTTTAGATAGCTGGATGTGGTGTACGATGGTTCTAGGAGTTTGGCATGTTGATGCCGTTTCACGCTGGAGGTAGAGGATTCTATTTCTTATTTGCCATAGTGCACCAGCGCTGTCTGTTGCGATGTGGGTGTTTTCATTTATCAAAGCAGCAAGCAGCAGTTCCTGCTAGCTCGGCTCTGTTTATAACTTTGTTGATGCTTGTCCCTCCAGGATTTGCTATGGTGATTTTGTTAAATTGAGGGTGGTAGACTCCAGCTCCAATAGACTGAGATCCATTTTCTTTGTTTGTAATACAACTCCCATCTGTGAAGGCCCATTATTTCCAGTTAGGGGCCTTGAGTTCTGGCAAGCACTTTTGTTGCACATGATGGGAGGGAACCTGGCGTGCAATGTGTCGCTTATGTCGCCAATCCTTGCATTGATAACTGTGTTTCTTGAGCCTTTGGGGAGCCTACTTATTTTTGCCATTCTTGGCAGTATCCTTTTAGTCAATGACTCAAGAAAAGGTATGGTGTCTGTGTTTTTAAATTTCAGATTTCCGCTGGTGATAGGTCTTGTTTTATTTTCTCTAACCAGGATGGGTTGTATGTAATAAGTTGCTCCCTGGTAGCTTTGTTCCAGACTGCTAAGATACGTATGCCCCATGTTGCTTCTGGCAGGGGTGGTGTTTTGCTTTGCTGCGAGAGGAGTGGCATGTAGCGCAATTTTGTCTTTTGGTTATTTCCATGTATAGTGCAAACATCCATATTGTCAGTGCACGTTTTATGAAAAGCGATGTAAGAACAAGGAGATTATTCATGCGGCTTGTAACCAACTTATCAAATCCCAGGTGTTGCTGAATTCTTAAGTGACAATGGCAAGAAATTACAATAATAATGCAAGTAAACAAACATTATGTCCTGACGCTCATTGCTTATTATTGGTCTGAAATTCAATCTTTGTTTTTCTCCTTTGTCTGGCTCATATATGGGTTCTGTGCTACACCATGCCAGGAGTGTTACAAATTGGCACTACTTTTCTTTTCTATTCTTTATTACACTCGCAACAGGAGGGTGTAGGAAGCATAACTTTTGGCACGGCACGTGTCAAATCGATTACAAATATATATTTGGAATCCTCTTGTCGAGAGCTACCGGTTGATATATGTATGGGTCGAATCGAAGGGGGGGTGGTCTGGGGGGGGTCAGATTTTTTGGACCCCCCCTCCAAAATTTTACTGGGCCACTCCTACAAAATTTTGAATACATCAGCGAAATCTTCAGCTCAAGCCCAGTCGATTGGCACCCTTTTTGAGCGAATTGGGTAAAAGGGGGGTCTGTGGACATGTCCAAAAGTCAGAGGCACACGCGCTCGGGTGCAGGCCGCGGGGTGAGTCAAGCCAATGAAGCAGCAATTAGCCCCAAATTTACAGGATTGTGCCAGCATGAGATATTCAGTGGAATTCTGAAGAAATGGAAGCAATGTGGGACTGTGCAAGCCAGTTATGGGTGCCAGATAGGTCACGTGAACATGGGCATCTGTATCTCAGTTTTTGCCCCACAACTCTGCAACACTTCAATTTCAGGTCTTGATGAGTATGCAGATGGATGCCTATTCAAAAATGGAGCAGGTTGGTACCCTTTTTGTCCTGGTGGGGGCACCGGAAGGGGGGGGGTGGGCGGGGGGGGCCACCCCAAAGACTATGCGTGCCTTCCAAAACAAACTCCTGCTCGCAAGCAAAATCAATATATATATCCCTCATGGAGAGATGCTTCTGCTAACCGCATTATAGTTACGCGCCACATTCTTGCTGCTCTGAACTCCATCAAACGATTTTTATTCAGGCCCGCCATTCCCAGCCACGAGTTCGACCCAAAAAAGAACCTCACCATTGTCCCACCTGTAATAGTTTAAAATACCATAAGGTAGTAAGAAGTAAGAAACATAATTCTTTTGCTTTAAAAAAGTGGGTCTGGGGTCCAGGGTGTGAGTCGGAAGCTGGATGTGTGCCATTTTGCTACCAAAAAAGGAATCATGCCAGTGGTACGGAAATGTGACTCCTGATCCAAATTTCACCATCTTTGTCCCCAGACAGGTTTTTGGTCAAACCATACCCAGTAAAGCAGAAAAAGGGTGCGTGGAAACACTTTCTGATTACCACCTGAGTGTTAGGGGCTCCTCAGCATGCTCCCCAGGGATGCCCTACCGAGTGTTATGACTTGAATGCTGGGGGTGGGCGGTTGTGAGCAGCGACAGCTGATGTTCTCACACAGCTTGCATTTTGTGCACATTTTCCATAGATTCGCAGGGTTGCTTGAATATGTCTAGGTAACTAAGGGTCCTTAGTCGTTACTATATAAGGGTGGAAGAGTGTGCAGGTTCGTTTTATCATACAGAAATGGTGAATAAAGCAAACACAGGTCGACCACGCCGCCTTATTATGGGCCTCTCAAGTTGGCTGGCCCCCGTTAGCATAGGTCCCATCAATCATTTTATTTCTGGAAGGACGAACGGACAGGGAAAAGATATTGCTTTTGCTTTGCACCTTCCAATGAATGCAAAGCTACAAACTTCACTAGGATGATCAATATCAGAAAGGAAGAATGTTTCTAGTAGATTAGGTGATCGGTAAGCAGAGGTCTGCAAAAGAGCATTGTTTAAAAAATGTCGCATCTATTCGATAATTTGTTGCGTATCATGGTGGCATGGAAGCTAAGCTTTTTCATACGAGCTGTAGCAAGCGGACCAGTAACTGTAAAACTGGAGTGGACTTGGGTGCGTGGCTGCTGCTAGTAGTGTTCGTTGTTCCTGGCATGAAGGATGGTATGGAGGAATTTGCGTGATGATTCCATTATGCAATGCAGAGCCGCAAGCCAGAGTGCTATTCGTGATGCTAAGTATAAAAATTTATTGAACTATTTGATGCTCACCCGCCTCGCTGCTCAATTAGCCAGACACAAGATCGACCGGATGATCCCAGGTCTGGGTAAGTACATTTAGTAATTAACACCGCAAAGATACGAGGACATGTGTGTTCGGCAGACTATGCCGTCATGTCAGACAATTTGAATTCATCCTATGGTGGGAAATAGATGCAAATAAACGTCGGGAGGCTGGGCTTTGGGACAAGCAGGCGTGAATCGATCGGCATCAGCAGAAGTGGGCAGCAACACCTGGGAATTGCTCTCGCTGCTAGCGTTGCAGGTCCCGTAAAAAGCAGCGCCGAACTCACGGCTGCTACATTGCCTGTCCCCCCCAAAAAAGGACCGATGGCGCAGCAGCCCCCCTCAGCAGTGGATTATCGCATTAGCTCAAACGTTTCCATGCCTCCAAAGTCGCTGCGGAAAGAGTGCGTGCTGTTCTTCACTGAGGACTTCAGGGAGCTGGCCCAGCGTATTGCCTCCGAGTCCCAAGGGCACATTGAGCTGGGGAGCATCCGCTGGAAGTGGGTACTCCCTTACTAACCTGATTTGCACGTCCCGCCCGGCCGCGTGCTCTTTGGCATGTGTCATGGCATGTGATGAACAGCTCCTTCCTTCTTCACACGCACATACAGACACACACATGCACGAGCGAACACACATACACTCACACACACACGCGCACACACACACACACATGCACACACACACACACACACATGCACACACACACAAATGTGTATGCACGAGCGAACACACATACACACACACACACACATACACACACACAAACATACACACACATGCACACGCGTGTATGCACGAGCGAACACACACGCACACACACATGCACACGCGCGCGTGTGCACGAGCGCGCGCGCACACACACACACACACACACACACACAAACACACACACATACACACACACATACACACACATGCACACGTGCGTATGCACGAGCGAACACACACGCACACACACACATGCACATACACGCGAAAGCACTAGCGCGCACACACACACATATATACACACACAAACACATACACACACATGCACATACACATACTCACATGCACAAGCACATACACACATGCACAAACACATAAGCACACGCACACACACTTAAGAGGTGCGTCTACATGAACTGCATGCACACACCCTACTCACTCACACACACAGATGCATGCTGCACGCTCTTTTCCTGTATGCCTCGCTGCTCGCGGCTGTGTTTTCCTCCTTGTGGGTTGCATCATGACAGGAGCGACAAAATCGTGGCAAGTCTACGCTGCACTTTCGCCGCAACAACCCCCCTTCACCACATCTCACCCCTCAGGAAGTTTGCCGATGGATTTCCAGATTTGTTTGTGGAAGACGCCATCAAGATACGCAACCGCCACGTTGCATTCCTGGCGTCCTTCCACACCCCGTCTGTCATTTTTGAGCAGATTAGTGTCATCTACGGCCTCCCACGGCTGTTTGTGGCCTCTTTTACTCTGGTGCTGCCCTTCTTCCCCACTGGCACCCTTGAACGGGTAAGGGACAGGCAGGATCATGGCTAGCCCAACCTCTTGTAGTCTCTAGCGGCTCAGCATGCACTTAAAGAACTGCTTGCTGTTTTGACGTGTTAGGAAACCTGCTGCCCTACAGCCCCATGCTAGCTGCAATTATTTTAATGGTGTAAGATCTGAGCGCCCTCTTAACCAAATTGAATGTTTTTTTTGCGTAAGCTTTTGCACGGCTTCCATTCACATTGCTCACCTCCCTCCCTTGCCCCTCGGCTTCCTTGGTGTATGTATAGGTAGAAACAGAGGGCGACGTGGCAACAGCCTTTACCTTAGCACGCATCCTGTCCAACGTGCCGCCATCAAGGGGAGGGCCAACCAGCCTCGTGATCTTTGATATCCATGCCCTACAGGTACTCGCTTCTTTTCTGATTTTATTCCCACTCTGCTGTACTTGCTCCTGTCTGCCCCGCTCGCTGCCTTAGAGACAGATGCTACCAAGCTACACAATCAAAATAGGACACGCAGCAAGTGTGTATGACAATTTGTAATTGACAAAGTAGCTAGCAAGAAACGTGGGTCCCTACTGCTTGTTCTACAGAAATGAGAGCAGCACGCCTCATGTTGGGTCGTACATCAACTCGGGCCTAAGAACGGACGTGCAGCAGTGTTTTTAAGGATTGGGGGAAACCTTGAATGCATATCACCCCCCAGTCTGGCAATTTGAGACGTTGCGTTATCATATCGATTTTATTTCTGCTGCCTGCACGTGTACGTGTATGCAGTTGAATTGTATGTGCTGAGAAATCACACAAAGCACGAAGTCTGCCAAGAAAAGGGAGCCTTCAACTTGAAGTTTCAATTCCGTCCCTGGGCCAATAAACATGCTGTACCACCCTATAATGGCCAATGGGCCCCTAGGGAAACGACTCTAGGCGAAATGTTGAATTTGTAATAAACCCCCCGAGCGCAGCACGCCGTGCCTGTTGCACTGAGGGTTGGCAGGGGTACTTAATCTCATGTGCTTAATGATCTGCTTCTTGTGCTGGAAGGTGACTGCTGCAGTGAACCTAATGCACCTCTCCGATCCTTGCGCTGGCTGTTTTTCAGATACTGGAGCTTGTTTGTGGGACCTGAGAACATCTCTTAGGTTTATTTAAGGGTTTTGTGCTCTAAAGTACTAGATAAATTGCTACAAGTTTTGGAGATTCTTTGAAATTGGAGGTGTATGAGGGCCACAATGGCCTTCAAGAGGGCACAGAACCGACTTACACTGGGGCTCGTCAACACCCCCAGAATTTTGTTTTCATATTGATTTCGAAAGTCAAGAAGGTCGACTTAAAAAACACGTGCAGGCACACGCTTTGCTTTTTACTGGAGTTCACGCCTAATGTTCCTCCTTTGTACGCCCTTTGCTAAGGCGTGCGGGCATTGTCTTCGCGCACCCTCGCGCATTAGAAATGCCTCCTGTCAGACAACCCTCCTCTTTTTGAAATTGTGTTCCAACGATAAAAGCTTGACTAATTGTTTTTGTGTGCACGCAGGAACGCTTCTACTTTGGCGACGCCATCCTTCCTCTGTTCGAGAGTGGAGTGCCGCTGCTCATAAGCCGCCTCCGCAGCCTCCCTGACGCAGAAAATGTAAGGCCATTGGATCAAAACATTTGTTCTGACAGTAAATAAGACTCAGCTTGCAAGCAGCGTCGCCCAGACAAGCAGGTCAATGCAGTTTGCAAGCCGAGTCTTTTTTACTGTCAGAACGTAAAGACTGTCAGATTGTTGCAACCAAGGCTTTTGCTAGGTTGCTCATGAATGTGTGGGCACATCCACTTGGCTGGCACGGATAAGTCTTCTGTGTTAATCTCCTGGGTAGATCAGTTGAAAGTGGTGCAGGGTGTTGGTACCAAGGTACTAGCAGGTGAAGAGGCTAGACACGCTGCGCCGCTCCTGCAACTATTTAAATTTCCGGTTAAAGGCTTTTCAGATTATAGCCTGTTCTGCTCAAGATCACTGATGCACACAAATCAAAACGGATTTCCTGGCTTTGCTTTGCCCTTTTTCTGACAGCGGCTTTGCCTCAGCTGGCTACAGCTGATACATATTTTGACGTATGTTCTTGCCCAACTCTGGTTGTCTGTATGTCACAAGTGCAATACCTCCCTTAGTTTCACTGTAAGTTCTTTGTGGCATCTGCTTTTCCAAAATCTTGAATCCATTAACCAAATCTACATCCTACCCAGATCGTCATCGCATACCCTGACGACGGAGCCTGGAAGCGCTTTCACTACCAGTTTAAGAATGAAGCCTTTGACGAGGTGAGCACTGGCAGGATTAAAAGGAAAGTTCACGCTGATGAAGATCAGTATGCAGTACAATTATGAAAATTTGCAGCTAGTGCTCAAACTGGCCAGTGTACCATTGAAGGCAAGAAACAGTGGTGTGAGTAAGGGTGTGCCGGCCTCTAGTCGAGGCTCAACGGCACTGTTGGCAAACACCAAATGGCCAAATAGGAGTGATTTTTCAGCCCGGTCTCATCATTAATACACATTATAACTAATAAACAAACCAAAAGGAATCCGGCTCGATCTGCTCAAATATCAGAAGGTGGTTTTCTAACTGTGACGCGCCAATTAGGGCCTATATCAACGAGCCTCGCCCTCAGCGGGGCTCGTCAAGCCTCGCTGGAAAAAATACACACACACTCTCTCACACTCACACAAGTTATCCATGCTTAAAAAGAGTACAAAACCATTTGTGCTTGTTTGAGTCACAGCAAAGCCAGAAGTATGATGCAACGCAACATGCTCTCTTTTTCATCCTCACTGAGCGTTTGGCTCTGTATTTCTGCCTGCATCTACAAGCAGCATTTTATTGTGGGTTCACTTTTGCCCTGATTAGGAAGAGCTCGCCCTTGCCGTCAAGCACATCGGCCATCATTTTGTCAATACATGATATTTCAGGCTAACTGGTAGCCTCTTTATTTCCTTGTGCCATATGCATGCATGTTATGCATGCAGGCACACGTACACACACAAACACACGCACACAAGCATGCACTGACCATGCTAGCGTCAACACCTGCACCAACGCAGGTCATTTGCACAAAGGTCCGCGACGGTGACAAGCGCATCGTCCAGATCAAGGAGGGGAACCCAAAGGGCCGCCATGTCGTGATTGTGGACGACCTCGTGCAATCTGGGGGCACGCTCATAGAGTGCCATGCTGTGCTGGCAAAGGCTGGGGCCAAGCACGGTAAACTTGCTGCCTTGCTGCCTGGCGCCTCTCCTTTTTTCATGGACAGCCATAAGCTGCGTCTTGCTGTGTGATTGGCCTGCTGGGTGTTGCTCCTTCCCCCCTGTACGAGCCTGCACTGACCCGTGCTTGCTCCTTTTCCTCGCTGTTGCAGTGCTTACGTAATGAACATATACGCACAGTTACATGCACACACTTGACTGCTTCTGCAGTGAGCGCCTACGTGACACATGGTGTCTTCCCCAAGTTCTCATGGCAAAAGTTCAAGGCAGACGCAGGAGGTGCGTCATGCTAAAAAGTTGGTCGGTTTGTTATGTACAAGTTATGTACATGTTTCATATTTACGCTTGCTAGCGGGCAATGCTGAGTGCAGTGTGCTGTGCATTTGAGATTAGCATGTGCAGCCCTAACAAGTGCGCATATCTGTGTAATGAGGCTGAAGTTATGAGAAAGAGAGAAAAAAGAACAAACTGCACAGGCAGTGAAAAACCACTCACCACTCCCCACATAAATCAAGGAAAAGAGCCACTTTTTGGTACGGGTACCGTAAAACTCCTTCAATAATAGAATAAGAAATTCATCAATGGGGATCGGGAGGGTTGCAGGTTTGACCTGAAACCTCTCCTGAAGAGAGTTGGTAAGTGTTGGAAAGGGCATGTCTGGTATGGACAAGTTTGGCAGCGTAATTGACAGAATGAACATGGAGCTTGGAAGCAAATTTCTTAACTCTTGGAGAATCAAGACCCAGCTCCTTTAAAGGCTCTAGCGTGTGATTATTGTAGAAGGTGCCACCCACACCCAAATGGATGGTGTGGAGGGTAACGGAGGCTCCTTGAAGGATGGAGCAGAGGCCTTTGTGCTGTTCCTGTGCGGCGCTCAGCTGGTTCTGCGGTCAAGTGTCCTCACAGTACTTGATCTCGATGAGTTGATTGTCACTGAAGTTGTACTTTGATGTTGCCCTAGTCTTTATTTTTACTTAAGCCTGAAAACCTGGTTGAACATGGTTCAGCCTCATCAGTTCAAGTATCCACGCGCTGTTATGTATCTTCCTTGGAGTTGCTAATGTTTATTTCTGCCAATTCCTCTTGCAGTTGGTGCTGAGGAGTCGGGAGGCTTCCGCTACTTCTGGATGTGTGACAGCTGTCCACAGACTGTACGAGATGTTTCAGGGAAGGCACCATTTGAAGTGCTATCATTGGCAGAGCCCATTGCTGCCGCGCTCCAGATTTAGCTTAACCTTGACTTGTGTTTCTGCTCTTTATATGTGAGGTTTCTATTTCCAAGTTGTAAGATAAGATTGTGATTTGTGTTGCTTGGGTAGCGTGTGTTTACATTGCACTGTCGGACATGCGCTGTTTTCAGAGAAACAAAGGCAGGGTATTGTCCCTTTTCCCATGTTTTACTGGATTTTATGCATTCAACGGGGAGAAACGAAGAAGTTGAGGCCTGCATATTTGTCCTGGCATCGCATCAACTGCAGCTGCAGCTGCCATCTTATTTCCCTTGTAACATCTTTCCATATAAGCAAAATGTCATCCTTCTTCCTCTTAGCAAGACTTACAAAACCAGACGGCCTGGCTTTGAAGGAAGGGGAAATTCACTCGTCCATGCAAGCTATGATGTAATTCATGACGCTTTTTTGTCAGGCCTGCCATACTCCTTTCCTGTCACGTCATGCTGAACGACTGTAGAATCAGTTGCTTTCTGGGCCAAGTAATTGCCCGTGTGCTAGTTGAATCACACAGGCTACCTTAGTTTTCTCCAAGAGTCATGCTCAAAGAAGATGTACATGACTTTGGCAAGGGCTCCCCATCTGTGGCTGACTAAAACTAGTACAGCCAGTCTAAAAGCACTTTAATTGTAAGTGTGTTTTTCACCGTCTGCGTAGTTTTGCAAGCACATGCACCCCCTCCGCAAGCTAGGATATGCAAATACCGTAGCAAAGTACCATGAATACTATCAGACTCTTATCAAAAACGGCACTGCCAATGGAGCCGCTAGCAATGCTTACTTATCAGCGTCCTATGTCCCTGTTAAAACCAGGTGCATCAATATGAAGTGCAGAACAGGAACCCTGTAAAACCAAAAGCATGTGGTATGGTTTAAGCACTCAATAATCCTAACTTGCCCCCTCTGCCGTCAACTAGACAGTGCCTTGCTCATCCTTTCTGGATGCCAACACCACGCAATAAATGAGAAATATGATCAATGAGAGACACAACTTAGCATGCAGCGTGATCTTCAAAGCCATCAGCAAGACAGGCTCCCTAGGGTCCTGCTTTATTTGTCTGCATGGATTTAGGTAGCATATTTCTAGAAAATAGGTCTACCAGCCATCCCGATGCTGTACCGGTCGCTCCCATCTCCGCAAAAATAAAATCAACTAAGTAATAATGGGGTGGGTGGCTTCTCTGGAGTGGCAGGGGGCAACTGAGGGGGACTGGGAGCATTTCAGCAGCACCGCCAGCCATTAGCAGATCCACCTTCCCCAGACAGCACAGACCCAAAGGTCTCAGCATTTTCTAACGTGATATTCACCTCATCGAGATAAAGTACTGTAAGGAAACTATAATGCAGAACCAGCTGAGCGCTGCGCAGGATCAGCATAAAGGCCTCTGCTCCATCCTTCAAGTAGCCTCCATTACCCTCTACATTATCCTTTTAGGAGTGGGTGGCACCATCTACAACAATCAAGCTGGAGCCTTTTAAAGAGCTGGGCCTTAAGTTTCCAAGTGTGAAGAAACTTGCTTCCAAGCTCCATGTTCATTCTGTCAGCTATGCTGCCAAACTTGCCAGTACCAGAGGTGCCCTTTCCAGCTCTGTTATCAACTCTCATCAGTAAGCGGTTTCAGGTCAAACCTGCGCCCCTGATCCCCATTGATGATTTTCTTATTCTATTGGTGAAGTTTTACAGTCCCCGGTACCAAAGTGGCTCCTTTTCCTTAATTAATGTGGGGAGTGTTTTTTCACTGCCTGCCTGTATAATTTTTCCTTTTTCTGCAGTTCCATAAAGCCTCTACAATACCAAATTAAGGCACAGCAGGGCATCATTAGCTATGCCAGAAAAGTAAAGAAACATGCTTTATGAAGCAGCTCGCAATCGGAACATTGGGACATCAAGCACTTTGCTACATCAGCTTAAGCACAGACAGGACAACCTGTAAACATACATTTTAGCAAGAAATGTTTGTTCAAGGGCACCAATGAAACGCCCTTGCTCAATCAATAAATCAAGCAATGGTCAGCAGGATGTCCCTTGGCGGCACAGCTACCTCCTCGTCATACACTTAAAGCTGGTGCATGGCATGATGACATAGACCCACTTGGCACTGGGCATACATGGTCTTCACATGAGCAAAATGGTACACACAATGATGACCGGCACGAAACTAAAAGCCCGCCCACAAGAACAAGGAAACCTATATCTATGCAGAGAAAAGAGTCAAAAACACTAACATTGTCCAGGTCATTGCACTGGACCCAATAAATCAAACACAAGATGCTTTGCCTGCCACCTGGGGGACATGGGGGAAATCGCTGAGCTCCGTCACCAAGCCCAATAGCAAACAATCCACATGCACACTAATTGGACAAACCACAGACCCAATACGCATAGCATTTAGGCAGGCCAAGAAAACATGGGCAATAATGGCACGCCCAAACACCAACAAGCAGCGCAACCATGCACGACCTATCAACTTCACCATTAACCAATAACCATTTAAACATTCTACACCTCCACACACAAGTGTCCAGCAAGTACTAGCGCTTACAAACTGAATAAGCACCTACTTGTAGAAACACAAGCACCAGATAAATAGGAACAAGTAATAAAGTTTGCCCATAACCATTAGGTATGTCAATAACGTGCTTCGGCTATAGAGTATGCAAAACAAACATGGCAAACAAGTCGGGGGCATCTAGAATTGTGAACTAGATGTTTGAGTTTGACAACGGCATTAACAAAATAACTGAATGGCAAAGAGTTCAAGGTGATTGGCACATCCCAACATCTCAGGAACAAAACTTGGTCAATTGGGGACCTCGTGGGCCTTTGATACACATCAAAACTTCCTTAACATATGCAAAGCAACCATTGCAAGCACGGATTATAAAATCCGTGCTGCAAAGTCTGCTGGTTTTTACCCCCACAGCAAGGAAAGGACAGAGGAAGAAGCGGATCACGAGCAAGGTATGTGATACATCCGTCCGCACCTACCATTGAGAATGTCTTATGCAACCAGGATGTTATCATAGCCAATTTAACGATCATATAGGTAAACAATTCCTAATCTTACATCTCGAGTATGCCTTTTACAACGCGCTGCTACACTGGTAGTCGAAGCTTCGGTCTGGGTTCTCCTCAACTTTGAGGTCCCTAATTCGAATCCAGGCGCACGCGGTTTTTTGGGTCATAGTCGTTCCGAAGTGCAGTCAAGGACATGTCATGTAAAATCCTAAGGGATTTGGGGGTTATGATATGCCTACGAGGACGCAAGCACATGAGGGTGGGACGAATGTAACGATCATATAGGTAAACAATTCCTAATCTTACATCTCGAGTATGCCTTTTACAACGCGCTCCTACAGCCAAGGTGCCTGCCCAAGTACAGACCAATCAGAAGAATGGCACTGCCCAGCCTGCCAGGTTTCTTTGAAAAACAAATGAAGTATGGCAAGAAATATCGAACGTAAATTGTGGCTGGTCAATTGGGAACAAACATGGGAAGCAGCAAAGTAAATAATGTCCACATCTGGCATGAGAACTGAACCCACAGTCAAAAATCTGGACAGTTTGGTTTGGCAAGGATTGGAGGAAAATGGAAATCTATGCTAATCAAGCATATCAAGGACAAATCCAGGTTTATATGCCACCTACAGGTCCCCATATGATATTAAGGACACAGGCCGTTGTGAACTATGGAACAGACAGGTCAAATTGATCAAACCACTTGCAGTACAAAAGGCAAAACACGACAGTAAGCAATATGACACACCTAGTAGCCAACCGCCACAAGCAGAGGACTGGCTAGCAAAAGTTGTAAATTCCAAGCAGTCCCAATTGCCAGACCTTCCCAGAGGTAATGGCATGTGTTTGCGGTACAGATGGCAAATGCTCCGGTACCATCACCCTTCAGCGCCTCAGCATTTTACAGGATGCATACAACTCTGCTCGTCATCGAGGCACACACGCCTTGCTTAATCGTCATCGAGACTTAATCGTCATCCGGGCATACACACCCCTGTCCAAGACCTTGAACGGAAAACAATCCATGGACTACTGTAACGACTCCCTCAACTCTCATTGACAGGCAACAATGCCAAGGCTCAATGCTCACAGTATCGGGCTCTACCCATCCATTCGTCATATGGTATCTTTTTTTGCGTGTTGCATAATAGGTCAAGGTGAGGCAGCAGAAAACTTTGTACTACAAGGCTGAAAAGAAGTCAAGACCGTCTTGTGGAAAACAAAAGAAAAGCAGGCTAGAAGAAAATAAATGAGGGGGGTGGGGCAAGATGGCATCTGGAAAAGATAGTTATGATTTATGCGCGGAGCATACAAAGGCAAGAGAGAGGGGAGAAGCTGTGCACTTGAATGACTATGTACGGCTAGTAAAAAGGAGAGAAAAAGAAAAACAGGCCGAGTGCCACTTTGCACAGATCTGCGCACATCCAGATACAAAATTCAGGGCACTCAACAAGAGACACGGCAAGCTAAAAGTGACCAAAGAAAGAAAGAAAGAGAACGCAGATAGTGTAAACACTACCGGCAAGGATTAGGAGTAAGCCAGGATAAAAGCAACTAAGCCATTGCGATCACTGTGCGTCCAATATATGACAGCCTTTTGCGATCATGACCTGGTCACAAAGAAATAATGGCCTCACCTCTAGACTTAACCCTAGAGTTTCATGAGCCCTGGACAGCCCAATGTATGACGATAAGCACATGCTTAAAGTAGTGCATCATGCAACCACATCCGTCTTGAATGACCAAGAGGCAACCGTTACCTTCCTGCTGCTCCCAAACTAGATGGAAAACAGCACCAATGCCTTTCACAAAACCTGCAACGACAACAATAATGTTTGCACTATTGTTGGAAACGTCCCCAAAAAAAGTGTGCTATTTGCCACTCCTTTACTAGCAAAAGTAAAACGCCACTCCTGCCAAAAGCAACATGCAACATGCAACACTATCCATTTCTACAAAGTCAAAGCTCATGCTGGCTTTCTTGGCAACGAACGCTCTAATGCCATAGCACAATGCTCTGCCAAAAATAAATGTGGCTATGACATCTACATAGTAACACTAACGCCCATCCCCACTCATCCATTTTCTGGTCAGTAAGGGTGATAGACCCTCCCCCAACCCTCCTACCAGAAACTCTTAATACCTGCCAATCGTTACCTTCAGCAGAAAGACTTTCCATTTTCTCATATCCCGGCTGTAATAGCACGCATGCACGTTACGGACAAACTAGGTCCCAGATAAAAAAAACATTTAACCATCAGTTCACAAAATGCCTGACAAAATACCAAAAACTAATCAAGGAAGACCTTGTCAGGAAAGACATACGTAACTCATTTTGGACAAATGCGGTCTCGGTACATAGACACGCACTACGTTTTACAGCATCTGGAATTTTAAAAACGCAGGCACCATACCTTTTCTTGAACCACCGACTGAAAGGATACTGCCAAGAATGGCAAAAATAAGTAGGCTCCCCAAAGGCTCAAGAAACACAGTTATCAATGCAAATATTGGCGACATAAGCGACACATTGCACGCCAGGTTCCCTCCCATCATGTGCAACAAAAGTGCTTGCCAAAACTCAAGGCCCCTAACTGGAAATAATGGGCCTTCACAGATGGGAGTTGTATTACAAATAAAGAAAATGGATCTCAGTCTATTGGAGCTGGAGTCTACCACCCTCAATTTAACAAAATCACCATAGCAAATCCTGGAGGGACAAGCATCAACAAAGTTATAAACAGAGCCGAGCTAGCAGGAACTGCTGCTGCTTTGATAAGTGAAAACACCCACATCGCAACAGACAGCGCTGGTGCACTATGGCAAATAAGAAATAGCACTCAACCTCCAGCGCGTGAAATGGCATAAACATGCCAAACTCCTAGAACCATCGTACACCACATCCAGCTATACAAAGACACCATCTATCTCTACAAGGTTGAAGTTCATGCTGGCATCCAAGGGAATGAGTGCGCTGATGCCATGGCAAAGTGCTCTGCAGAAAATTAAAGTGGCCATGATATTCACGTTAACACCGGCGCCCATCCCCATTCATCCATATTCTGATCAG
>Ga0307974_1001046_pt1 | contig 18496 bp, 18 predicted proteins | sample OrgLakmetagen784_FD_201812 | JGI IMG/M metagenome (GOLD analysis project Ga0307974, IMG submission 201812) | Saline water microbial communities from Organic Lake, Antarctica - #784 | ecosystem: Environmental > Aquatic > Non-marine Saline and Alkaline > Saline | place: Antarctica: Organic Lake... | reverse complement strand
ATGCTCGTTACACAACTGTAGGGTTGGCCAGAACCATATATATATATATATATATATATATATATATATATATACGGTGCATATAAGGTGTATATACGGCATTTTTGGCAGGAAAATCACCAAATATACGGTCATATACGGTGTATATATACGGTCCTGGCCAACCCTACAAAACTGGTATCCAAAGCCAACGGTACAGGTAGGTCTCCCGCAGAGCGCTCCACACTTTATGGGTAGGGTTGGCCAGAACCATATATATACGTAAATATACACCGTATATTTGGTGATTTCCAAGCAAAAAATTCCGTATGTACACCGTATATATATGGTTCTGGCCAACCCTATTTATGGGTCGTCACGTTAGCATTGGCAGCAGGCAACATTAATGCCCGGAAGATGTGATGAGATGATGCTTTAATAACAATGCCTTTGAACAGCTAACCACTGTCCCCCTTTCCCTTTGATCCCCATTGCTTATCTTCTTGTGTGTGGTGGAGTGTTGCTGTGCTGGGAGCCAAAGTGGCTCCTTTCCCTTGATGAATGTAGGGAGTGGTGCTTCACTGTCTGCGTAGCTGTTTTTCCTGTGTAGGCAGAGCAAAGGTGGTTCTGTGGGAAGAGGTGCTCAAACACGCTGTGCATTCGTGTTGTGTCATGGCAGTTTATTTACAGAGAGGGAAACAGACCCGACAGGAAACCGAAAGATACTGAAACTAACTGCCTCTTACCTGTTACCTAACAATTTGGTCTGCAGATCACGGTCTGGGCAGCCGAGCAGGAGGACCCGGACAAGACTCTGAAAAAGTGGATCAGCATCCCAGCCCCTGGTCAGAATCAACAGGCAATGAGTAAAAATGATCTCCTGGATGCGGCAGCAGCAGCAGCAGCAGATGCAGGGAGCCAGGAGTCTAGGCGTCTGTCAGGAGAGTCCTTGCAGCCAGACACAAGCGAATCTGTTCCTCTGGAGAGCAACCCCAGCCAAAGCACGGGAGGGGGGGACTACTTTGTTCCTTGGCACCTGCCCTTCCACAGGGCAGGCACGCGTGCTGCGGATGTACAACAGCAGCAGCAGCAGCAGCAGCAGCAGCAACAGGAGCACACGCCTGCCTCGATAGACAACGCCAAGCAGGCTGTTGTGTATAAGCGCTACTATCATCTCTTTGTGAGGGGTGAACTAGAGGAACTGGCTGCACGGCTGCACGGCGCCAGTGTGGTTGACTCAGGATACGATAAGTCAAACTGGGTAGTGGTGGTCCAGAAGCAAACAGCTAGCTAAGTTTCCTTTGTTGTATTTACTTCTTCCGCACCTCTGTGTGTCAATTTAATTGGATTGGTTGCTTCAGCTGCCTCAAACATAATTACGAAATATTTTCGAGAATTTGGCTTGCATAATTTGCTCGTAAAGCTTGCGGGAAGGCGCCATAAAAATACAAGAACATATGCGAGGGGGGGGGGAGTGCTTATGTATCTTATGCAATGAAATTCGGAGAGATTCGAAGACCTTTCGAAGCGGTTGGAATCGCATTCTTTCACGGAGATTATTATTATTGGGGATTTGTTTAGTTTAATTTGGATTACAGAGGCCTCCAGCCTGGCATGGCTGCTCAACCTATAGATCCCAACAAATAAATCAATCAAAAAGATCGACAGCTGCACTAATAAATTTGTAAACTTCTGAGTTATGTTGAATAACAAAACCTTTGATATCACCTTCAGAAATATTATCAAATAAGTGGATGAACTGGTGCCATAAATGTTCGGTACCGATACATGAAAAAATGACGTGCTTCTCATCTTGAATATAATCCCCGTTTTCACACAAATTGCAAACACGTGCACTCCTGTCCGGACTCCTGCCATATAAACCAGTTTCACACTTCAACCCATGTCCTCGAATCCTGAACCGAGCTACGTTCCTCATGACATTTTTGCTCAGAGTCATCTTCAAATACTCCGGCAAGACAAATGGTGCATGAGCATCAGAAACCGGTCTCTCAGGCAGAGCAAACCAGTTGTGATAAGCCACAGACTTTTTTAAACTGGAGCAAGGATCTTGACCATGTGCCTCTCTCCAAACTGCCTGATGCCTGAATCTCGAGTCTATGCGCAAATTAGAAATATTCAGCTTCCTGCCAGCTGTTCCTACATTGAAATAAGTCACTTCTGTATACAGTGCTATTCTGCAAATCACCAAAAGCATCCTTCATCTGTCTAGTCCAACAATTAGAAGCACCAGAACTCCCAAGGGAAATATCTGCTTTCATAACATCGCGTAAAGTATTGCTGTTTGAATCAACCATCCTGTTCCAAAATTTGACAGCTGACCTGAACCAGTAAAATTGCAAGGGTTCCTGCGCGCATTCTCGTAGCACGCACCAATTTGCAGAAGTAGATTTAATTATTGGGGATTTGGTGGTAGTGGTGGTGATGGTGCTGGTGGTAGTGGTGGAGGGAAAGGGAGTGGGAAGCAACAGCAGCAGCAGGAGCAACAATTACCACAAATGGAGGAGGTTGAGATGATTGATCTCGTGATTAGTGATGAGGAACAGTAACTTAATAGTTGAACTAGTGTACCATTTTTGCTAGTCACCCTCCTGACCCCCTTGTCTTTCTTTCTCTTGGTGGAGGAGACTTGCTTTTCCTTCTTCTCTTCCATACCCCCCTTGTAAACTAGTGTAGCGAGCCAAGGTTATAGGCAGTTGTAAAAGTCAACACACCCAAAGGAAAAAAAGGAGATTAACTACTTCTACTGTTGGTGTATTAGTTAATAATTTAAAGGAGGCTGATGATCTAGTTTAAATAGAGTAAAGAGTGGTGATGACAGCACTTAATAAAAGTGCACACGATGTCTCTCACCATGAAGCTAAGAACTAGGAATGTGGATCAGGAGGATTGCGTGCTATAGCACCTTCTCCCGCTTTCCTTCTACCCCTTGGCACAGCAGGCAGGTCACAGGGGCAACACTAAACAAGCAATGAAATACCTGAATATATTTTTTGGAGTAATTGTTGACACCAAATACTATAGTGCTGTTCGAGATGTGAGGTGCCTCGTGACGAAGAGGATGCCCTCCCCGTAGTGAAACCATGCCAGCCCTTGTGAGAAGAGGTGGGTGTCCATTTCCTTGGAATGCTGTGTTGTGAATGCTGTCCCGGTCATGCATGCGTTGATTATAAGCTCGTCAATATATTGTGATGGAGGCCGTTTCGTAAGGGGCCCAAATATTTTTTACTCCAAGTGCGGCTGCGTCTATGCTCTTTCCGCAAAGCAAAGCAAGCATTTGATGCAAGGGTATGGAATTCTTTTAAGGGGATGAGGAGACGCAATAATATAAGGAAATTATGTAGAATTAGCCGCTAGCAGGAGACCACAGCCCGCATGGCGCTGCTGTTGCTTGAGGAAAGGTGCAGTCGTACTGAGCTTGATTCATAATGCCTGCCTGTAAAGTTTGGGAGGTGTGGGTCAACAGGGCCCATGCTTATGTATTCCCTTCTGGATGCTTCTGGATGCTTGCCTCGCCCAATGGGCTGTCTAAGGTACTTTGCAAGCATCCAAGTCCCACTCAGAATGTTGGATGGAGGTCCTTTGCAGCCTGTTCCAGACCTTTTGTCGCACGTGGCTGGTCTCTTTTTTGGGCATGTTAACAAACTCCCTCCTTGGAATCATACACATCACACATCACACACCACCATTTTCTCACTACTTTCAGGTTGGCAGCCTGCTCCAAACACTGTGGCACATAGGCCTGCTCCAAGCACTGTGGCACAAGGCTGCCGAAGCACAGCATGGCGTAGGTGAGCGCTCCACCAAGGGGTTGCTTACAGCATGCCTGGAGACGAGCAGTGACCGCAACTGGGCCCTCTGCATGACGCGCTGCATGAGGACCAGGCCAATCAGCATCGTAAGCAGGCCCAGAAGAACCACTCCTTCGATGATATGCAGCTGATGCGGATCAACCTGCAGCACAATCGCGCTGCTGCGGTGCATGGTGAGGAGGGCCATGATCAACAAGCGCAGCAGCAGCAATGGCTTACGCATGAAAGCAAGCACATGGCGAAGCAGGTGCACCAGGAAAATGCAGATCAGCACCAAAGGGTTGCAAAGGAGGCGGCTGACCAGGTCGGCGTATTGGACTTATTTCTTCAGAGTGTGCCTGAATCTGGTCCTGCTGCGGTCACACAAACGGTGCATGCACAGGTGAGCGTTGCTTTGATGGTCTGGTGGAACTGTTGAGCAACATTGTTTGTGATGGCGCTTGCATTATGTGCATACATGGAACTGCATGAGGTAAGAGCAACCATCTTCCTCATGACAAGATTAAGATGAGCAGATAAAAACATGTCTGAATCATGAGGGCTCTCAATTTACTGCTGCATATCCAGCACACTGCAGTCCAACCTCCTTGCGAGTGATGCAAAGTGTAATTGTGCGTGCATCCGATTGCTCGCACAGGCTCTTCAACCCAGATTAGTTGTTCAATAAAACATCGGCACAGGCTCTTCAACCCAGATTAGTTGTTCAATAAAACATCGGCCCCCATCGCCCCACACAATTGCATTCCCAAATTTCTCACCTGCAGCAGCCAATGCAGCAACAGCAGCTGAAGTCCACACTGCAGCCGCCCCTGCCCACCTCTTCCATGGTGGCGCCCAATGTGCCTGCTGGCCCTCAACAACCGCCTCAGCAGCCGGTGAGCGATCAAATGCCATTTTTGCTTCCATGATTTTTTTTGCTGCTGTGCAGGAGGGTGGAAAAAAAAAAGTACTGTACGTCACGTGTATTTTTTGGATTGGACCCCCTTTTGCCCCCCCTCCCCCCCTACCCCCCCCCTCCAGTGCCCCCACCCAAACAAAAGGGGTACCAATCTGCTCCCCTTTAAATTCTGCATTCATCTGCATACTAAGGTTGGTGAAATTTAAAGTCCGTGAAATGCTACGAGCAAAAAAGTGAAACCAAGATGCTTGACGGTGCTGTTTGGATTTAGTCTAAGTCTATTAAGTCCCTTTCAGAGGGCTACTACGGAGCATGCACACTCATGGCCACTTTCTGCATGTGCTTTACTTCCTTGGGACCCATCTCAAATGGCTGCCCATCCTCCACACTCTGATGCTGGTGCTTAGCTGCATAGTGTGCTGCCATGCCATACTTCCACACCACTTGCTTTCGCCCATCAATGCACTCTGGACACAACAATGGCACATTGTTGCACTGCCCCCTATCCTTCTTGCAATGTGCTGAAGAGAACTTGGCATAGCTAGGGCTTGCAGGCAGCACAAAGGGGTAGTGTGCGCAGAATGGCTGCCTCCACTCTGGCTTGAAGCCCATGCAGGGTGCGAATGCAGGCATGCCCACGGCATGCAAGCTATGGCTTGCAGGCAGTGATGCATCTGCGTGCACACCATCCACATCCATTGCCTCTTGTGCTGCCTCTGCTCCTGCTGCTGGGTTAGCTGCACACGCATTCTGTGCTGCTGGCTGTGCTGGGGCCTTGCTGAAGAAGCCGAACATGCTTTGCTGGTCATGTTTGGCTCTCTTGCCTGCCTGCCATTCCCTTCTGCACTTCTCAGCATGCTCATCCCTGTTTAACCTATTGCTGAACTCCCTTTTACAACCCACCACTGGGCATTTCAGGTCGTCCATGACATTTCAAACGAAATGTTATCCTCAAAGTTCAAGTCGTCACAATTCCTCAACCGTTCCGTCTGACACTTCGAAGAGGGTTCCAATCGACAGTTCTTGAGCCGAGAATTCCAAATACATAATTAAAATTTCGAGAGAGTGCCTCAGTAAAATTTTGGAGGGGAGGTCCCAAAAAGTCAAAACCCCCCTGCCCCCCCCCCCCAACGATCTTCTCAGATTGGACTCATCTATATATCAATCGATAGCCTTAAATCTCAGGATTCCGATTATAAAATAAAAATTGGGGGGCACCTGACGTACAAAAGCTACGTTAATTCCACCCTCCTGGTATACCGCTAATATTTTGGACCCCCTCAGGGAGTGTCGCAACCAATTAAATTGTATTGAAACGCCTCGCGGAGTTTGCATTGGTGCAAAATAACAGGTTTGTAAGAGGTCCCAGGTCCCAGGTTCAAATTATAGTCATTCAGGCTTGTGCACAGACGTTCAGATGGTATGGTACGATGAGTACGGTACGGACCGTCTTTTTGTAAAAGACGGCGTATTTCCGAATTTAAGCGACTGTACTTTACTGTCTAGACGGTAAAGTACGGTACGGTGTACGGTACGGTGCCAAGCTGGCACTGCCGGTGCAAAAATGGCCTCATAATGGCCTCTCCGCCCCAAAACCTCCCATTTTCGCTCCCTGGTGTGCTCCTCCCATGTGCTGACGCCACACAATGCTTCCATGAACGACCCTGAGGCTGGGCTGGGGCTGCATCAGCTTGGGGGAAGGGCCCAGCAGTGGCTTGCATGGAAACTCTTAAGTTGGACGCAGCACGTAATTCCTGGTTAACAATTAGCGTTTTATACATGAACAATTGTTGCAAAAAAACAATAGTTTTGGGTCGAAATTGGAGCCAAACGGCCAAATTACGCCAGAACTGCACTGAACGGTTCAAGGCCGTACTAGTCAACTCGACCGTCTTTGTTCAGTATTCAGTACGGTACGCCGTATTACGGTACGGTACCGTAAGTAAGGTCAATTTGGCGTATTTGCACAAGCCTGTAGTCATTACACGCCAAAATGCTTTCTAGCACCAAAAAAAGTGATTTGTTTCTTCTGATTTCCCGCCCTTTAACGCGACTTTCTTGTTGCTTTTGCTTTTGTTCATGTGCATGAAAACTTTGCTTGTTTAATCCCGAAGGAGCAAAAATATCTAGCATAAGCTTGCATTGTGTTTAGTAGTTGAGTTTTTGCCCCCTTGCATTACTCGCATTTGTTACGGTACCTTACCGTATATGAATGTATGTGTGTGCACACGTGTGTTTGTGTGTGCGCATGTGTGTGTGTGTTTCCATGAGGCATGTTCGCACCCCAAACATGACGGTTTTCTATTTGTGTGGTAGATCGATTAAATTTCATGCTGCTTGCAGGGCAACAAGCAACCCAGGAATAATAGCCACAGAACAGGCTCCCTACCAAACACCCAGGAAACCCCCCGTAAAAGAGCAGCAGCAGCAGCAGCAAATAACGCAGCAGCAGCAGCAGCAGCAGCAGCAAAGCCGCCAAGCCGGCCAGAAGCAGCAGCTGCGGCTGCCAAACGAGAAGCTGCTGCAAAAGCAAAAGCAGCAAAGGCTTCAGATGAGGCCCCTCATTCACGGCCTGCCACCAAGCCCAGCATCAAGAGAGGAGAGCAGGGGGCAGGGGCAAAGCTTGGCAAGAAGGATGAGCAGGGAGCAGGGCCAAAAGTTGGCAAAGAAGATGAGCAGGGAGCAGGGGCAAAGGCTGGCAAGAAAGACAAGCAAGGCTCGGCTGTCAAGCCCGGCAGCAGCAAGAAAGGCGAGCAGAATGCAGGGGCAAAGGCTGGCAAGGCAGATGAGCAGGGGGAAAAGGGTGGGCCCAGTCAGGATGATCCTGGCAAAGGCAAGATGGCAGGGGGGGTACAAAAGCGTCGGGGTTGTCCGCCTGGTCCTGACAAGCAGCAGCAAGGAAAAGGAGAGGGCGGCATACTGAGGCAAGGGTTAGGTGCGGACCCAGCCACTGCAGCGAATGATGCATTGAATGCCAAGGTGGGTCAAGGGAGTTGGTGCGTGGTCAAGAAAGGAGGATAGACTGGCGTCTGTGCTCCTACTCCTACGCTACCGGATTGGCTACGCCTTTTTTTAGGCTTTACTGTGCACTTTATTCTAACACCACTTGCAAGCACACAATGCAGGCTCAGGAATGCATGCTCATAATTGCGCTATTTACCACAAGACATGCCTCACACGACACCCAGCTCGCGTACATATGAACAATTTTTCACAATAGCCATCATACCTGCATGCACCCATTGCAGGGCCCAGCTGCCCTGTGCCTGTCAAGCCCCATTTCCTATTTTCCTAGTAGCCCTGCTATGGCACGCAGCAAGGGTGCGGCAAACGACAAACGCACGAATGATCTGTCTTTTCCTGCTGGTTTTGTACAGGCCTCCCCCATTATTGACCGGCGGAGCGGCGTGGAGGTGATGGAGTCTGAGAAAAAACGACAGGTACGCCTTTTGTAAACGTTGTGTGTATTTATGTTAGAGGAAGGAAACTGAGCGACCTTCCCAGTATGCTCCTTTTTATGCACACACGTTGTTCTGTACGTTAAACTAGGTGTATTAAGATAATTGCTGTCAAGGGGGCTAACCGCTGGGCCTTTCCGGCATAATGGCCTAGTTGTTGGCAGGAAATTTGCAGGAAATTTGAATGTTTGGCACAAAAAGGCCAATTCAAGAGCGACCTAAAAGCGTAATTGATGTTACCCTATTACCTATTACTGTATCAAACCATTGCAGATGTGTATATCTTTATTTGGGAATAGTCAAAATTTGGCCCTTTCTCATTTATAAATTGGCCCGAAATGTGTACCTGACCAGCTGGTGGGTCTTTCACCGACTTGTTTTTGCAATATTCTAGTATTGTATCTATGCTGCACAACAATTCTCAGAAGTGGATTTGGGTCAGTGAGTGATTTGATACGGCTGTGACCTGTCAGAAATGGGGCAACACGCCACGGCAACTGTAGCATGTGCGGCAAAAGTGGCAAACTCCAAACTTTGCACCTACACACAAACAATTATTTGTGATATGTATGAATTGGAGCTCGCCAGTTGGGGCGCACATGAGTCAAGGAGCATAGAAAATCACGTCCATTTTGGGCCTCAGTTTCCCCCCCTGATAATACGTACTCAGCTTCTTGTTAGGCCTGCGCAAGTCCTGAAAAAGATATGTAAATCAGCATATAAGCAAAATTGGTGCAAATCTGCCGCATAGTTCCCCACATATCCAAGGCATTAATAATCTATGTAGGATGAAACAAAGATGGGACCGTTTTGGTTGAAGTTTGCAGCAGGTGAGGCCATTACTGTGATCGTGGTTCAGAAACCATGCATTGTAAATCAAAGAACAATTAGTGCACTCGAACCAGCAATGCACCCTAGAGAAAACAATTTTTGTTAAAACTGCAACAATTGGTTCACGACAATCCATGTTGTCATATCAAGAATCGGCAAATACACTTTGGCTCAACCTGTGCAAATCATGGAAGCAAGTTCAAATGCACGAATAAGGTGCCCTGGGCGCGCCTCCAAGAAATTTCCAACACCCTATTCACCCAACATTACGTATGCCTGTCCCAAAATGTGTTTGTCTTGCAGAAGATCCAGCGCTACGTGCAAGAGCAGGAAGAAAGAGCCCAAGCAGCTCGTGACCGGCTCGCAGCTTGGCAGGCAAGATGCCACGAAGAGGCTGAGCTGGAAAAGCAGTTGGCAGATGCGTTGGAGACTGTGCAACAAAAGAGAGCACGCCTAAATGAAGCTACAGAGCAGCTCAAGCAGCGCCAGGAAAAGGTCTTGGAGCAACTGCAGCAACGCCAGGCAGAGGCTTTGGTACAGCACGAGAAGCAGCAGGTTTGTCTGTAGATGTGAGAGTTGATGTATGTATGCATATGTATAGGATGGAGCTGCAACTTCGCTGCTATCCTCAACAAGGCTTGCATTGCTATAGGCATCCGGCCTACAAGAGCACTGTGGGTACGGTTCTGTGCTTGACTATAAGTTATTGTGCGATTTAATTGGACCTTGGTGCAATGTTTGGTAGTATTGCCCCATACATCTGCATTGTTCATTCTATACTTTGTATCTGATTATGCTCATCCTGTCACACACAAAACCTTGCTTCCGCTGCTTCATTTTTGGATCCATTATTAAACCAATAACCAAGACTGAGCCCATAATGGTGTTTTTATTCACATAGGATGCCGCTTTAGCTGGTGACATGGAGCGATTGCGCCAGCTGGAGAAGGCTAAACAAAAAGCAACTGAAGCATCAGAGGAAGCTTGCAAGGCCTTCAATCTAGAGTAATTGGAGGATTTCTTTGTCTGCTGCATTTGTCGCTGTAATTGCTTTTTATATCTCCACCGATACTATTCACATTTATGGAAGAAATGCTTGAATTGATTGTGCATGTATCTGTTACTCCTGTTAAATGTTTGAGATAAGAAGCACGTGCAGGGGCGTTCATTGTTTTTTGGCGGTTACCCTCAATCAATCCCATTTTCCGGTACGTAGCTCATTGAGCAAGACAAGCGCTTGGAGTTCTTTTGCATGTGCTCTTTGTGAGATGTTAGGCAATGATGATTACGACAACTGGTCCTCCCCTCGAACACCGCAAAACTTATGAGTTCAATGTGAAACACCTGAACTCAGGTTCTTGTAGTGTAGCATAAAGTGAGATGTCCTCACTTTCTGGTTTTCTCCGGTTCCTGCTTCCCTTCTCCATTCTTTTGTTAACTTGGAAAACACAACTCTCTCTTTAGCATACTTCCTCCCCTCCCTCACCTCTTTTCTATATTTTAGTCCTTAGTTTTCTCCCGTTTCTCCAGTTTTTTGAGTTGTTGTGTTCTCTTTGGTAATAATGACAGAGCCCTATGCATCTCATGATGCAAGCGAAATAAAACTGCCACATTTACTGTTGTTAGTCAAGAGGAACAAATCCCTATGTTCCTAAGCAAACCGACCAAAGAGGTATTGGATTTCCTGTGCTAGTGTTTGATGCCTGTGAAAGAAGTTGATGCTACAAGTGGTCAGCAAAGCTGGAAACCACGCACAAACAAAGCAACATATACAGAAAGCTCTTCCCATGCACAGCACCATCTAGTGCAACTGATACTAGCTTATGTAATCATTTACCATGTAAGCATTTGCCCTATTATCATTATTTCTTTTACCATCTAGGACTTGAATCTCCAGACCTCTCCCCATCTTTTAAAGACATGTACATCTGTGACGTCTGCAACCGTACTTACCCCTGGCAATGCTTGTTTAAGGTAAGGTAAGGTAAGGTTACATCGCTATATACGCCTCAGGGGCATCTGAGCGGAAGCTTGGAAAAAGCCTGCTTGCTTAAAACAATCTGCTGCAACGCCAATGAAAGGGAAGCTAGTGATGCCAATGATTCATGGGCCTGCCCTGCCTGTATCAATCTGAACCAAAATGAAAAGGAAAGCCGTATCCACTTTCAGAAAAGAGAAATTGTGGAAGTCTCATGGAACCCAATTTGGGAGCCAGAAGAACTACAAATCACGTGTGAAAGCTTTAAGCAGAGCCTCAATAAGTTTGAAGAGCATATCACCGCACCAAACTTATCTCAGCCTGCACCAGATGAACACCTAAATGATTTTCCAAAACAAGGGTTTTCTGCCATCCAAGAGGGCAACAAGTACCAACCCTACAATGTCGATCTTCGGAACAAAGTCAGCTTTGACATCCAACCCACCAACCCACAGGCTGACACTACGGCCATAGGGCATTGTGAGTACAGGATCACAACCATTGATCTTATGAAGTATCAAGAAAAGAGTACCCTATCCTCCCCAGATGACACTATGCTTCCTGAAGTGTACACTGACACAGCAGCTTGTATTTACAATGTCGACGGAAAGTGTAAATGCATGCTTACTCCCGAGCGCCTTAACATACTACGAAAGGCCTTTGACAGGGCAAAATGCACCGGTCTACACGATCACGTCCAACCTCCTCCCATTACAAAGTTTGCTTTGCATCAGAAACTGTAGTAGGCCTCATTGCACGTAAAGACACCTCTGCCTCTAAACATACAAAAATTCCAAAGACTCTTTTGCACAGATACTCCCCTCCCACATCACCGCCGCCTTTCAAAAGTGGGCCCTGGTCACTAAAGAAGAAATGGCGTCCCCCCTTGACTATGACCCCAAATTCCCCCATTACTGGAGTAAGCACCCAAGGGACAAAGTGTTTGGGCAAATACCAATGCCTTCTCCTCCCGATTTTCTGGGTTTTCCATCTGCCATCCCATTTACCATGAAACACCATGCTCTTAGCAACAAGACACGCCATCTACTCTGTTGCTGTCAGCACAGAGGATACAGCCACATTCATGCTCCTCCCATCCTGGAATAAAAAGATGACTACAAATCTACAAATCCCTATGCACCACTCTGCCGCAAATACCCACGTGTGTAAATTCCTGGGCACTATCCCATCAAACCAACTCCAATATGCGAAAGTGCCCTTCTAGAACAACATACAAATACCACTTTGAATCCGAACACTCCTGGGAATTGCAGATCATTGCCATATGGAACACCAAGGGCAGGGTCTGCCTCAATGCTCACAACAAAGACTGGCTAAAAGAACTCGCCAAAGAAATCCCTGAGGCAAAGTGGGAAATTCAAACATACATGACCATCCCTACCAAACAGTCTCAGGTTCCGGACAACACTCAGGTCTCAACAAATAAATAAGCTACTTAATGACCACCCTTAAGCCTAAGAAGGCCCACATAAAACAAGTGCCCTGATTAGCACTGACCAACCTCATAATTGTAATATCGACGAAGCACCCCAAAACAACTCCAGCCAAAACCTAACCCGTAAGGTAAAAGATCGGCGGGATTGGACCTACACTGATGGCAGCCTCCAAAAAAATGAAGTAGGGCAAGACACCGGATCAGGTGTATACCACCCTCACTAAAACGTCTCCCACTATGTAAACCCAAAAGGCATGGGTATAATTAACAACATCTAACGTGCAGAGCTAGCAGCTATAGCAGCTGCTGTCATACACGGCTACTCACATATAGCCACAGACAGCCTTACATCACTGCACCAAATTAAAAAGCAGCTCTCACACCCGAATCTCCATCGCCACCAAATTCAAGGAGACGTCCTTCAATTTGTTGCTAAAGCAATCCGCCAATCACCATCGCCCATCCACATCTTCAAAGTAAAGTCTCATGCCGGTATACTCGGTAATGAACATGCCGACGCCCTTGCTAAAAAGTCAGCCACCACCTAAACCTGCCTTGCAAACACCTCCATCAGAACAGCAGGCCCTGAGGGAAATCCCTTTTACAACATCCACTGGCTTGCAAAAGAATCAAAGACATAGAAAACCAACCACAAACCCACAATCATACCCATACAACAAACATGGCCCATTCTCCTCCCCCAAAGCTTAGGTACCTACCAAACCAGCACCGTGACGCCCTTCAAGCACATATGCATCTTCTCCATAAACTGGGAAATGCCAAAATTGAAGCAAACTACCATGCGTACTACCAGACCCTAATAAAGGACGGTACTGCTAATGGAGCCACTAGCAATGCTAACATTATCCAATGTCCCCTTCAAGGCCAAATGTATCTTTAATAAGATCTTTAATAAGATCTTTATGAAGTACAAGTACAGAACAGGCACCCTATATAATTAAAAATATGCGGTATTGTTCAAACTCTCGACAAGTCAAACTTGCCCCCTCTGCCCATAAGTAGACAGTGCCCTGCACATCCTTTCTGGGTGCCAACACACGCAAATAAAGAACATGATCACCAAAAGACACAACTTAGCATGCCGCATGATCTTTAAGGCTATCAGCAAAACAGGCTCCTTAGGATTATGCATTGTCTCCATAGATATAGGCAGCAACGAACGGATGACCATGCAAAATCTCCAGATTTCTGAAACAGCTGAAAGTAGATTTATTCCAAAACGGTTCTTCCCACCCCGCTTCCCAAATAATGACAGATTTACCTCCAGCCGCCCAGATTTTGTGCTGTCATTCCCATCGCCGCAAAAACACAATAACAACAAACTAATGTAGGGGGGTGGGTTCTTCGGAGTGGCAAGGGGCAATTGAGGGAGACTGGGAGCACCCCAGCAGCACCGCCAGCCACCAGTACAGCCACCAACCCCAGACAGCACCGACCTAAAGACCTCAGCAAAACTCGGCACGGCATCCACCTCGTCGAGATCAAGTACTGTGAGGACACCAGACCTCATAACCAGCTGAACGTCGCAAAGGAACAGCACAAAGACCTCTGCAACATTCTCCAAGGAGCCTTCGTTACTCTCCACATCATCCTTTTGGGTGTGGACGGCACCATCTACAACACCCACACTCTGAAGCCTTTCATGGAACTGGGTCTTGATTCTCAAAGAGTTGAGAAGCTTGCCTCCAAGCTCCATGTTCACTCTGTGAACTTTGCTGCTAAACTTGTCCATACCAGGCGTGCCCTTTCCAGTATTGTTATCAACTCTCATCAGGATTCGGTCTCAGGCCAAGCCTGCAACCCTCCTGATCCCCATAGATTTTTCCTTTCCTTTTCGCGGTGGAGGAGCTTTACGGTACTTGGTACCAAAATGGCTCCTTTTCTTTTATTAATGTGGGGAGTGGCTTTCACTGCCTGCGCAGTTTTTTCTTTTTTCTTTTTTATTTAGTGAGGTGCCTACGTAGCAACAAAATTTAGGGATACCGTCAAACAAAACAGGAATTAGTTGAAGTGCGGTTGAAGCGGTTAATTTTAACCACGGTTGATTTAAACCTGGATATCAACCGCTCCCCTCTGTTTGAAGCACTTCAACCCTTTCAGCCGCACTTTAACTATGTTTTTATGCACAGGAATTTGCAGTTGATTTTTCAACCGCTTCAACCGCTCTTGGACTGTGTTTTTGTGTACAGAGATTGCACTAATTTGTAACCGCTTTAACTGCAGATTTCAACCACTCCAACCACAGGCAAATGCTGCAGATAACCTTGCGTTTGAGTATAACCCCTTGCTACACACACTCTTCCTACAAGCACCCCTAGCCAGTCAGCCTTATCTACCTTCTTCTAGCTTGCAGAAGGCGCACTGAAAAAAGGACAGGAAATATTTGTGGCAAGCCACATCGTTGCTACTATGATGATCCACGCACTGCCTGAACCACTGTCGGCAAGCAAATTAACGACGTTAAGAAGCACAACTACCTCTGCAAAAAACTCAACAGAAGACCAAGTTATCATCACTCAAACAGGCTCACATACATTGCTGCCGCCAATTCGGCATGACCGTCACACATAGCCATGTCATCATCTCCAAAGTAACAAATGCAACTAGATGTGATCAAGCACTGCCAACATGACCATGAAAGTAAATAAAAAGAACCACCATGTTTATATTGCGTGCGTTTTCTCCAAATTCGAGAGGGCAGCTCATTAAAAAACACCTGCGGAATAATAAGAAAAAGAAATTATGTTAATGTAAGCTTTCCTTTAAAAACCTTATGGTATCTCTGAATAAGACCCAGTTTCAGGCCAAGCCTGCGACCCTCTAGATCATATTCGATTTTCTATTCTTCTTTTTTGCCGTAAAGATTCGATACCTGGTTCCGACTAACCACTTGACTGATTTCCTACATCTACCTTCAAAGTACTTGTGCAAAAGTGGCCCAACAGAAGCCATTGTACAATGTTGTGGCAAGCTATATGCAGCTAACCTTCAAGTCCTGCATTTCCTATGGCAACCGTTGGTTTATTGCTCCTCCGTATCTGGGCAAAATACTTTTCCACTACGGTCCTGTTGAAATGAATGAGCAACTAAATTTTACGAGGTTGGCAAATAATTGCCTTCCAGTCAAGAAGTGCGAATGCTGTTAGCCTGCTCATAAAAAGCAAATAGCTCATGGAGGGAAAAACAGAGCTGTTATTGTTCTGGCCTAAGAAGGTAGACACATCGTGAGCTCTTGTTGAAGGAAATAGAGGTGGAGAGAAATCGCGTGGGGATTGACCCAGTGGAAAAGGACATGTTGCTCATCTTGGATATCATCAGCATCGTAGGTCACAAGTGGGGAAGTTACTTTGATTCCATGTTGCTGTCTCAAAACGTAGGGCGTGAACATTAAGTCTGAGTTGTACTGCGGATTATAATTTGATACTGGGGAGTGCATTGTCAGCTTATGCGTGCAGATATACATGTGCAAGACTGCGACACGTTCTAGATAAATATCACCTACCGTCCTCAAAGGGAACTTGGGAGGGCTTTCATGTCGCCCCTCCACGTCTTTGACCGCATTAGCAAATGCATCTGGACCCAATTGCTTAAGGAGACTACGAACTGCTCTTGCGCTGTCCTTAATCACGAGGAGGGGCCAGGTTCCTGCATTGTAGGAAAAAGAGACACACACATATGTCTTGAAATTTGTTTTCGTACCTTAAACATAGCAAAAAATACAAAGGCAACTTGAGGTTGTCTCTGAAGAGCATCCACTATGCATCGTGCCATTCAATCAATGAGCCTTTTTAACTTCAGTATTGCAGAAACATTTTTATATCAAAAAACTGAATTGCCTCACATGCAGAACAGTGGCGGAGTGACTCTGTTGAAGCGCTTGAGCTGCTGCGGCGCCTCTTAGCAATCCTAAAGCATCACCTTCGTCAGCCTGTGCATTTGAAATTGTTCGCAATACACTTTCTGTAAAAAAATACGTGTTGTTGAACAACGACTGAATTACAGCACCTCTTTGCCAGTGAGTACCCCACACCCGCCGTCCGTAAGGGACACGTGCTTCCGGACGTTTTGCATCTGGTGAGCTAGGGTTAGGTGATTTTAACGTCTCCTCCCTCTCCATGCAAGAAGGAAGCGACAGCTCAAGCAACGCCCCGAGGTGATGGTACTCAGACTTTAGTCTGAGAAAAGAGCGAGTTTGTTATAATAGGACCACCTAAACTGGCCAAACAACCAAATAACCATAAAACCGTTGCTCAATTATAAATCCCAGGGGAAATCACACGATTCGTCCATGCCACTGATTTGGCATGACATGTTTGTTTTTTATGTCTTCTTTTGCAAGCCAGTGGATGTTGTAGAAGGGATTCCAACAGCACCAGCCAAGCCAGCAGCATCAGTAAAACCGAGAGCACCAGCCAAGCCAGCAGCACCAAGCCAACAGCTGCAGCCAAATCAGCAGCAGCCAAGCCAGTAGCACCAGCATCAGCAAAACCCGCCCCAGCAACAGAAAAAGCGACAAAAATCCCCAAGAGAAAGCAGGCATCAGTTAGCAGTCAGTCCCACAAGTCAGTCACCCTTGAGCAAATTGCGGCGAAGTTCCGTGCCTTGGACCATAAGCTTGACTCTCTGCCCAGTTTCAATAGATAATATCTGCTTGCGCTTGCCTGCTAGTCCCGCCTGCTACTTTCCTACTTTGCTTCTAGTTCTAAAGCTGGCTTGACCTGCGGTGTGTCTGTGTGGTGCTGCTTCGAATCTTTGTGTTCAGACCGAACGTTTTCTGCTGGTTATTCTTCAGCTCCCTTTTTGACTTCCAACTTCTCGCTTGTTCTCCAACTCTCCTTCTATCTTACCTTCTCTTTCTCTTGTTTCTCTTAAGCGTTTCCCTTTTTGTCTAGCTAGGTGTGGTTACAAGCTTTTTTAAGCTTCCGCTCAGATGCCCCCTGAGGCATGTATAGCGATGTAACCTTACCTTGCAGCACGAAGCTGCAGGTTTCATACATCCAAGCAAACTAGTGAAAACGTGCAGTGCATCTGGTTGCAGTGTGACAAGAGAATGTTCGGGCTGGAGGATGATGTGATTGTGGGTGCTACATACATTAACCCACAAAGTCGTGATTTTCCTGTTCGTGCCATTCAAACTCGTTTCACTGACCTATTTGAGGACACGCTTGGTGCCTTTAAGGTGTCTCCTAATGTCGTACTGTGTGGTGACTTTAACGCCCATGTGGGGGAGCTGAGTGAAGTGAGTGACGCGCACACTGGTTTTGTTTTGGATTGTCCTGAGGTTCTTGAGACAAAGAGAATTGTGTGCAACAGTTTGAACAAGGCAGGTCAGTTGTTAGTTGATCTGGCTGCTGCAACGAGTATGGCAATTGCAACTGGACGTGTCGTTGGAGATGATGGGCAACCATCGTTTACTGGAAATTATGGCGACAAAAAGAGCCGGCCTGATCACGTGCTGCTGTCTCCGGCTTTGTACACACTTGTGTGTTCGTTTAAATTGTGGGATACGTGTGCTTCTGATCATGCGGCTTTGAGTACAGAGTTCAGAGTGAATGTTGTGGGAGGGGAAAGTGCGAATACAAAGCACCACGTGTGTAGGATTGGTCAGTGCGTCAACAACCTGGTTTTGCGTTGGCAGCATGAGAAGGCTCACGTGTATGCTAGGCATATCTCGGAAAACATGGAGTTGCTAGCCCAATTTGTTGTGGCAGAGAGAGCTGGCGATGTGGATAAACTGGCATTCTGTGTGCGTTCGTTGATTGTCCAGGCAGCAAGCAGTAGGGCTGTGGGCATGTCTGCCCAAGCTCGGTGTGTTTTCAAGCGTGAACGCAGTAGAAAGGGTCCAATGAATCCAGTTTGGTTTGATTGGGAGTGCTGGGAGAAGCGTAAAAAATTCATTGAGGCTGTGAAACGTGGTGATGCGAAACATGCCTGAAGGTCACTGAAAAAGGAGAGTGATAGCTGCAATCGTAGGATGAAGCGTCGGCACACCAGGCATCTGCGTAACCTGTTTTTAGATAGGCTGTTCCGTAAAGACCCAGC
>Ga0307974_1001041_pt1:0-17500 | contig 18521 bp, 20 predicted proteins | sample OrgLakmetagen784_FD_201812 | JGI IMG/M metagenome (GOLD analysis project Ga0307974, IMG submission 201812) | Saline water microbial communities from Organic Lake, Antarctica - #784 | ecosystem: Environmental > Aquatic > Non-marine Saline and Alkaline > Saline | place: Antarctica: Organic... | reverse complement strand
CAGGCTCACCGTCATTGCTTGCTGCACAAACTGTGGCGAGGCAACGTCCAAAAGCACCCCGCCCCACATCAACTGCAGACATGAAAGAGGATAAGATGGGTCCATCTTGCTCAGCGAAATTTTTTTAGTCGTGGACTTTACCTTTTTGGCACGTATTCTGATGGCAGGTTTCAATATTCCCAAGATGTGTAATTGATGAGATGAAGCTGTTGATTCCAGACGCGTACAAAACAGATAAAAGGAGCCCTCCTGCATGCTTACTAACCAAGACTCTTTCTAGCAAACACTCACGTAGGCAATGTCCTCCTCTACTGCCTCAGCTGGCCGTGACTGCATAATTTCCTGTGTGTAGGGTTGTGTGTTAAATTAGTGTGTGTCCGAGCGTTTATAAAATTAGCAGTAAGTGCTAGTCTTTGTGTGTGTCAATTTCGTCATAAATGCGTGCCTCAGTGCGTGTCAATTAGTAATTATTAGGGGAAGGCAGTAAAATTCAGCGACTTCTTAACAAGTACGGATGCCCTCTGTTTGAAACCGCAAGGAAAGTTAGACTAGACTGTAGATTGTCTGCAAAGGGTTTCAAAATGTATGCGGGATTTCAACAGATGGATTTGTTGCGTTTGAGCTCTGTTATAATTTCCAGGGGAGCTCAGATCTGAGTAAGTAGGGGAGACTACATCAAGCTGTGCAGAAGCAGTGAGCAGAGGTGCATTGCGCTTGCAGGTGCAGGCTCAGCTGGGAGGGGAAGGGAGATGGGCGTTCAAGAAGAGCCCTTGCATGCATCATGGAAGTCCATCTTCATATTCCCCATGCCAACCCCCTGCAAGCAGCCTCCTCAGCTTCTGATTCATCAGTTGGGGTCCTGAACGACCTCCTCAGTTGGAGTGCCAGCAAGGTTGAACATCACCCAGCACCGGAGCGTAGATGCATGCATTAAATGCATGTTGTTATGTGCTTGCAGTGTACAGAGATAGCCGATGGAGAGTGTGCGAGAGTTCCTGGCGTGTGCCTGACAGGCGCCCTTAATATCAGGATGCTCGCTTTTGGCTCTGCCACTGCCCGCGGCCAAATAAATAAAATGGAATTAGTTGCGGGTTGCCTGGTATGAACAGGAAAACAATTTCGGTACTCGGACGAAAAATTATAGGTCCTGCTGGCCTGAAATTATATCTGTTCATTCATTGCGGTCCCTGCATGGGTTGAACTTCACTGTGGCAAGGCACTCTAGAAAGCCTTACATGGGCACATAGAGCATACCACAATCATGATCAGGGAACAGACAATTGAGCCCCATACTAATGATCAGAAAACATTGATCCCAATCCCAATACAATTGACTTGGCATCCACGGCACGGGCAGGTACGCATATCTAAGGTACACATAAAGACCCTGAAAGGGCAAAAGCTTGCTAATGACTTGTCAGGAGAGAGATAATTGCATACAAACACTTGGCTGAACACAGCCATTACTACCTGCGCACGCGTTATCATGGCCTGGGCAAGCTGGATGTTTGGGACAGTCATCTTAAACAGGCACCACATGATGGTGGACATCTGCAGTAGCAAGGCGAGAGGAACAGACAATACGAGGGAGCTGTTTGTTTGAGAGATGTGATTAGAGTCTGACTTGTGGCAGCTGCTTTTTGCATCAGATATAGGGTTTTCAGGCATAGAGAAATCGTGTATGTCTAGACAAGGTTGCAAGGAAAAAAGCCAAGACGACTGAGGGGAATTTACAATTCCTCCCTTTCTAACCGTGGCATCTGCTGTGACAAGCACTACAAGACCCCCTCACCTGTGGGATTGAAAACTGTGACGTGCACTGCAAGGCCCTTGCGTACAAATCATTCAGTAGGCTCTTGTCGTACCAGCCCATCATGCAGATAGAGGAGGCCAGGGTCCCGACCTGTGAATATGAGGGGTTACGTGATGCAGTATGGGAGACTGGAAAAATAGGAGGTTGGTAGAGGCTGGTTGAAATGATTTGCAATGTGCGAGGGGGTGTAGTCAAGGTGTTGACAGCTTGCTGGCCTATGGTCATAAACGCACTAGACAGGAGCAATGGAGAGTGAGGATGTAAGTACACCAATTTGCTCATTCCACATATCATACAGCGCTCCAGCAACAGCTCCTAGGTAGAAGCCGTATTGCTCGAAGCACTGAACTTAATCACTGAAGCACAGACCAGCTCAAAAGCATACAACGCACCTCCTGGGGGTTGAAGCTGGCCACTTCACTCTGTAGCTTAACCAGCAAAGCAACACAAACGTGTTGATCCACAAGCAGCCGGTAGCCCAGTTGGCTGACAGCATCTCGCTCGAAGCAGGCTGCCTGATCGTGGTACCTGCAAACAGCGCATCAAAGTGCTGAGTGTGTCTTGTAACGAGTCTTGTGCAGATAAGAGCACGCCCAGTTTAGTCGAAACGCTCCTGTCGAGCAGTTATCCAACAGCTATGAGCATTATAAAATCCTGCGTGCTTTGCTTGGACTATGTGTCTCCTCTTAAGGAGAGAGCTCACACTCTAAAATCTTTCGTGCACGGGCATCGAACATCTGCGGCACGAGTTCAACCATTTATTTATTAACATTTCTGATGGTGAAGTCCAGGGATTTCTTTCCTTCAACACAGCAATTTGTAAGTGCAGCGTCAATCTTTCTGAATGATTATTTGTCGAAATGTTAGGAGCCAGGCCAGAGGCCTTTTTGATCCTGACTAAGTAGTGAGAGAGCACTCTGAAACCTTACAAGAAACTGAGTCGTAATTCTCAAAGAATCAAGATGCTTGCCTCCAAGCTCCATATGCATTCTGCCAGCTACGCTGAATAAATCTCCATGCCAGGTGCGCCCTTTCCAGTAATGTTACCAACTCTCATCATGAACCGGTATCAGGCCAAGCCTACGACCCTCCTTGCCCTTTGATTTCTGTAATGGAGGAGTTTTACAGAACTCGGTACTAAAATGGCTCCTCCTCCTTTATTAATGTGGTGAATAGTGATCCCCTGTCTGCATGGACTGTTTTTGTTGAGAGAGCAGGTCGGCTGGGGTGTTCACATACTACTGTGGTTATCCTTTAGTTTCGAATTTGTATCCTAGCTATGGTATTGCGTAGGAAAGATGCCGTCTCCTAGGCTTTTTATCCAATTTGCCTGCTATTGCAACCCAGCATTCCTGGTTGTACTACCTGCTGAATGCCCAGAATGCCATGAGGCATTCAGTAGTTGACATGCCCTTCACGCATGCCTTAATCTCTGGCATGCACACTTGGAACAGCCTGTGGGTACAAACATGAGAACATGACAGGCTCTTAGCAATACGTGCTATGGCTACATTTTCTACCCCAGACATGATCAATCTGCGTGGTTAAAAGATCGCTCAAATAGCAGCAGGCATTTATCACTTTGATATATATATATATATATGCAGCATGTCAGTTTGAGAGATAAAAATGCGAGTGTGAGTGAGCGAGGCATTTTGCACGCAGGCTTTCGAAGCCTCTTCAAAAAAAAGGCAAAGTCCCTGCAGTCCCAGCCTTGCTGGAAATGTGCCAGGACAACAAGTCAAACTTACTGGTGGTCAAAGTACTCCAGCTTTGCAAAGGCCCAAAGGATATTTGTCAGCGCCATAGGTTGTTTCTGTAAGGCAAACATACAAGTGGTGGTTCAGTTGAATTGGGCAATTTATACTGCTGCTAGCATTTGAGTATAACACTTAAGCACCTTGCCTGAGATCATATTATAGGTTAATGGTGCCACACACATCCATCTACGATATGCATCTTATCAACAAACACAGGAAAAGGGGACAACATCATCACTGCATCGATTTAAGTTTGCGCATCATCACAATGCAAGGCTCCTTGATGTGAACATAAAAACATGATAAGTTCATATCTTGGCCAAAGACTACTGGCGACATTACCCCCTACTATGGGGCAGCTCAGCAAACAGTGCTTGCATACTCATAACTCACCTGCAGCATCCAGACGGGCTTGCTGAGCACAGAGCTCTTTGCAGCCTCTAACACCTTCAGGTCATTGACGTTGAGCGTGGTGTAGGCCCAAAGCAGGCTGGACATAAACTGCAAGCAACATTGAGTGCATGCACCGATTTGTTGGAAGTTAAAGTGTCAAAAGGACAGAAGTAGAGAGCAAGGAGGGAGCGCACACAGCTTACAAGCGCTATTCCAGTGCCGTCAGCAGCTTCATGTCCTGCTATATGTTACAGAAGCATGGCTGTGCCCCAGACAGCTGCTCCAAGAGTTGCTTCACTGGTAACAGCTGCTTAATAATATTATTACTCCTCATTTCCTAGCCTGCAGCACTAGCTTCGGAAAAAAATTGAACAGGCAGTTGATGGCTGGAAGGCTGCAATTGGCGCTAGCATGCAGTATAGCAAGTGCAGACCACACAGCTGTTACAAGCACAAGCACACCCGCTTCCTACCATAAGGTCCATGGTGGGCAAGAAATGCAGCGCCTTTTGGTTGAGGGTATGGAAGAAGAGGGAGTCCTTGGGCACTCCGACGTTCGCTGCTGCTCGAGCAATGTTGGCAAGTTCTCCATGCCTAGATATTCCATGGGCAGCCTAATGGCTCAAAAGCACGTGTGCACGAAGGGAAGGTGAGATAGAGAGATAACTCGTGTTTTTTTGTGTGCGTGTATGTGTGTGTGGGGGGAGGGGCGGCGTGTGTGTGTGCGTGTGTGTGTGTGTGTGTGTGTGTGTGTTTGTGTGAGGTAGAGAGAAACTAGGCAAGCACGTGGAGGGAATATAATCATGATGTAGGGAATGCATTCACAGGAGGATGTGCGTTGTTCTAGGGCACGTCCTTTCACCCTTTGTAGGCATAGTGCCAGTGAGTCATAAAAAAAAGTCTGTTCAGGACTGACTGATGCTTTGGCAAATGCCAAGTGGACATCACGCTATCAGGTCGCCTGCTATGCACAGCACCACACATCCTAGAATCCAGATACTCAATAGTCAGCGTTGGGTATTGCCAACGATGATATGAAACAAGTTGCTTCTTTCACACCTTTGTCAGGTGCAGGTGCATGGTGTGAAGTAAGTCCTTGTGGCCAGGTCCAAGCTGCAAACACAGGCATGGTGTGAAGTAACACAGGCATGATGTGAAATAAATCCTTGTGGCCAGGTCCAAGCTGCATACACAGGCAAACAAGGGCTACGTGATTGTCAGTTGATGTGAGAATGTTTGCGGCAATCAACACCAAGTTGCGCAGGTGTCGATAAATGTGAAATGAGGCTGGTGAAAAAGCATTTGTAAAGTATTGCATGGGAGCTGGGATAGCAAGTAATTTATACACGCAAAAAATAAAAAGAACGGGCTGCTGGTGGGCAGATTCATGGGCGTGGCAGCCGCCGCCTCAGGTACAAACGATGCAAATCGTAGCTCAGTTGTACATACGTACATATACACACATACCCAATTTGATTTGATGATCAAAGCAATATATTGCTTAGACAGGCCAAACCTGTGCAGACGTAACCACATCAGTGAGGAACAGGACCCACTCTTCAGGAACCCTATAAGAACGTCCCACTTGCAAGTACAGAGAAAAGAGATGAAAGCAAATTAGCAGAGCTGGGCCTGACGTGAGTTGCTGCAAAATTAGGTATAATCACGCGATTGAGCAGAGCAGAACTAGGTACAATCATGCGATTGAGCACGAACAAGAATGCATTCTCCTTATATTCATGCATCAACCCGTGTCCTCTTATTGGCACAAAGCGCAGCACCTTGGAACAGGCCCATGTGATGTTGGTAAGGGCTTGGTCTGAGAACTGGTCACCAGATCCTGAGGCAATCCTGTTGTTGATCTCACTGGCCACCGCTTCCCATGTCCGGCTGTCTTGCAGGCCGAGCAAGCTCACGGAGTACGCCACGTTTGACAGGTCCTGCATGAATTCACGGGCGCGATATTAGGTGTGAATGGTATATGTGAATGGGCACTTTGTAGCTAAGTCATCTCGTGGGCACGTATATAAGGTATTGAATGTGCTTGAATAGAGTAGCAAGCTTATGTGGACTATGCGTCATATTGAACGCATGCTTCATCGAATTAGTTTTTGTAATTGCAATGGAAGGTGAGCAAGTATGGATGATCCAGATTTGCCAAAGAAATAGATTGAGTCAAGCAAATGACTAAGTGCTGAGGATACTATCAAATGTTGTAAAAATTAAAGGGGATTGTGAAGTTGTCAAGGAACTTGAATTACCTAGCACCATACAAAGAGAAGACAGCATTGTCACGCAACGCAACAAAACCCTACAATAGCAGGCTAAGCTTAAGCGCATGAGCGCATTTGGTTACGCAAAAGGATCATCCTGCCCACCTGGCTGTTGGCTTTGGACAGCTGGGACAGGAACGCCTCACTGCACCACGCCAGCAGCTCCTTGTCATGCGAGGCATCCACACCCAACAGGGCCAGGCTGTACATAAGGTTGGCAGAGGCCAGCGGCTTTTCCAGCTGAAAGTGGAGGGTTGAATAGAAAGAAAAGCACGTGACCACAAAAGAAAGCTGAGGGCTTGCCTGGCTGCAAGTAATGGGCTTGAACAAGAACCGTAGATGAGGAAGGCCAGAATTACATAGCCTTTGTAGATATCTAAAGCGATGGGTGGGCCACTACTTACGCCTCCATGCGCAAGTGCTGCGCATCGCACTCAAGAGGGAATCACCACCTTGGAAGGCAGCAAACGCCACGATGAAGCGTGTTGTTTAAGCTTCGCACAGGCAGTAGCCAAGTCTAGAGGTTTATTGGGTTGGTCAAACCTCTAGGTTGCAATTGCGCATGGAGCTCCTCGCACGGAAAACTACAGTATTAGGTTAGCCAGAGCCGTGTACACACACCATACACACAGAGGTGTCCATGCTACATATACCATATACCTACATATCATTTATTTAAGGATCTGGCCAGCCCTAAACATTTCTTGCTCATTTTTCTTCAGAGATACTGAGCCTAAACATTTCATACAGGGTATGCACGCAGTTTCAGGTAAAGCAAATGACCCAACGTCCTTTGGATTCCTGAAATTGAGGTGCTCATCGCAAAGAGGCATGCCCTGCCGATGCATTGTCAGCCCTCAGAAAATTGTGCTCCGCCCGCCCCCTGGCACATATTTGTGGCCCTGCTTTAACGAGAAATTTGTGTCACACACAAGGCAGTTGCTCATGTGAGTGCACTACAAACAGCAACACTAGGGCACACCCTCTCGCCACTCACCAGTAGCCTACTGACAGGACCACTGGGCTCAACGTGAAAATCCTTCCCAGCCGTCAAATCTGTAAGGCCCCCCAGACTCAATCCGACCTGCAAGGCAGCAAAAAGGTCAGCGTGAGATTTGCTACGATCACATCAGCTCACTAACCTCAAAATGAAGCCAACAATCTTATTCAAGCCTATCTGCATGGAACCATTTTGCCCGGGAGGCAGGCCTTTTCATTGACCGTGCCCCACGCCTACGATGTCAACTCACGTTCAGCGGGCTCTGTACAGGGTGCAGCAGCGTCACTACTTTGCCCGGGAGGCAGAATTTTTATATGACCATGCCCCATGCCCACGATAGTAACACACGTTAAACGGGCTCTGTGCAAGTTGCAGCAGCGTCACCTGGTGCACCAAGCGTTCACGCTCAGCTGCCCTCTCTTGTTGTGCCCTTGCTCTTTCTTGTGGCGTGCCGGTGAACACAGGCCCCTTGGCACGGATCTCTGCCAGGATCATGTAAGACAGCTGCAAAACAGACATGACGATGAAAGCAAACACTGAAAACAGCCCACAACCATGATCACTGCACTTCGCAGGCGTGCTCCGCACTGTGCAAAATATTTATGAGCAGAATGGTCTGCGCTGACCTGTGCCTAATAATGTAGCAATTTCTATATCGCAAATACGTACAGGTCTATGTACATTAAATTACTCGCAAATGAGCACTTGCCCCAAGAAAACGAGGCAGAGTTACCGCCTTAAAACTGGGGAAAGCAGTTGGGGAATCACATCAATTAGGTAGAAGTTGGCAAATTTATACGCATGTTAAACAACATGTCGTCCACCCACCAAATGGCACGGCTGCTTGAGCTCTGCCACCTCTGCTAGCTTAGCCAGTCCCCATAATGAATTGCCAATGGAGCGATACGGCAAGTAGGGCAGCCACGCAGCTAGAGGCAGGGCCAGCATGCGCAGGGCTTCTCTGGCCTCCTGGGTTGCTGTCCCCCTGTGCCCGCGGAGTGAAGCAAATTATGTAATACATGTTGCACTGTATCACCCTGGATTTGAAGCCGTGGCTAGTAAGCAAGCATTTAATTAGCATGAGCATCTTTCCTCAATACATGTTGCCTTTAATAAAAACTGACATGATTAAAATGCCAGAAATAGTTGGAAACCCTAAGGAACACTGCAACTAGAAAAAGTGTTAAGCGTCAACAGGAACAGGCAGTGAACTCACCTGCTCCGTGGGACGAGGAAATTGCTCTGCTGGGTCTTGCTTACACTGCTGCTTGAGGCTTGACGAGGCCTGTGCATTTATTGGTGATGTGCAGAAGCAGTGTTGAGGGGTTCAAGGGCATTGCGTCGGACGTGGGTTATTGGCGTACAAACGAGATATCAGGGGGGGCTGCCTTGGGGACGAAACGGATGAGTAAAGCTTTGCAGAGTCCCTAGAAATATGAATGCCTGGACCGGGTCATGTTTTTGAGAGAAGGAGCGTGTTACTGTTTACGTGCAGTCACTGAATGAGCCAACAACACTCTTTTCACGCGTAAACATTGTAGTGCACAGAAATGCAGTGACTTGTTGAGGTCGGTGGTAATATATTTTGTCAACTAGGAGCTCAGACAAGAAGGTCAATGTATGTTTATTGCAGTGACTTGGTCAAGTTCTTTAAATTGAATGTAGAGTGCAGAGACTTGTCTTCACCAGAGGTACATTCTATTCATCACCTCATTCCATTCGGGCCTGTAGCAGCTGCATGCAGTTTGGGCAGCTGGGACAGAGCAGCTGCCAAAGAGGAAGCGTCAAGCAGGTGCCCGCTGGCTGCCAGGCTGCTATTGAGCTGGGGTAACGACTGGGAATTCAGGAGAAGCCGCTGCAGAGCAATTGCAGTGTTCCCTGTCCGGTGTTCCCTGTCCTGGCTTTCCTTCCTGCGGTGTTCCTGGCTATCCTTCCTGCGGTGTTCCCTGTCCTGGCCATCCTTCCTGCTGCTGGCGCTGTTCTTACTACCACCGCTGCTGCTGCTGCTGCCGCTGCCATAACTCCCGCCATTGCTAGTTTCAGTTGCTCGCTCTCTCTCAGCAACGACACGATCCCTGTAGTGGTTGGACTTGCGCGCAGCCACTACAATGGCTGGCTTTTGTAGTGGCTCCCCAAACCTATGAAACTGTGTGGCAGGAAGAGGAAAGGGCAGGTGCCTGGTGTGCAGAGTATGGCCCTTGGTGGAAATGTGCATGCGCCTGGGTTCACAATTATGCTAATTTGCACCTCATTTCATAAAAAGTAGTATATATTTTATACCAGAACCCTCAATTTTGGGGCGCCAAATGTGTTGTTAAATGGCAGAAATGGAAATGGATAAAACTTAAACCATGACAATGTCATAGGGTCAATAAGATGATGTGCATTTCCTCGGGAAGGAGGTGAATGAACACAGACACGCACACACACCCTACAACACACGCACACACATGCACAAAGACAAACACATACGCGTGCACGCGCGCACACGCACACACACACACACACACACACACACACACACACACACACACACACACACACACACACACACCACACACACACACACACACACACAACACACACATGCACAAAGGCATACACACACGTGCACACACACACACTCCCTCTCTCTCTCTCTCTCTCTCTCTCCCTCTCTCCCCCTCCCTCCCTTACATACACACTCTCTCTCACACACACACACACACACGCAGATGCACGTTCTGATGACGGACTAATGGACAAGAAGATGAGAAAAGTTGCTTCTGAGCCTTCTTCCCTCTCCTCATTTCTTCGCACGTGTAGCTTGATACTAACATGGTAAAAACTCACGCTTTAGTAGCGAGTGTGGCGATGCTCATGGTCACCCATGCGATATACACGAACATACACACACGTGCACACACAGACAGTTCTAACACTGCAAAGAACACCACACATGCACACAAAACACCGCACATGCACATGCTGCGTGCACACGCGTACTATTTTTCAAATACCCACCAGCACCCATACTTCATACATACTTCATACATAGGGTACCCTTCCACACAAACATATCCACAAACACATGTGACGCAATAGTGATGCTTACAAGGCACTTGCACCCACCACTAGCTAGGCATGCCCGCATCATCTCGCGAACGAATGCGCCCCCCTGGTTAAGAAAAAATCATTGACACGCTCACATGGCACGTTCTGAGGTGCAAAGAATATGCTTGTACGTGCCTCACCTTTTTTTGGAGCGTTTCAATCCATGTAAAAAACAAATGCAGCCAGCATGGACACGCCAAAGGGAAGTGTGGAGCCCTTGAATCATAACCTTCCTACATGTCACGGATACACAAATATCAAATATCAAATATCACAATAATGCATTGAGTCTCACACACTTTTAAAACACAAAGCCGTGTCTGTGTGTGTGTGTGAGTGTGTGTGTGTGTGTGTGTGCTTGCTCGTGTGTGTTCGTGTGTGTTGGGTGTGCGTGTGCGCTTGTGTGTTGCTGTGCATGCGTACAAGTTCTTGCATATCACTGCACTGAAGAGCTATTATCGCCAGCTTGTTGTAGTTATGCAAATTCCAATAACACATGGACCTTAATTCGTGCGCTACTGTGGTGCAAAAGCACGCATTAAAACGAATGTTTTTGTGTGTCCTTCTTAAGCATAGACATTGACTATGTGCAGCTCGACTTGACACCTGCTTGTTGCTGGCGCGTTTGCACAGGTACGTGCTCAGCACAACCCTTGGACTATTCAACAAGAAGCTAGTGGGAAAAGATGGGCTGTTTGGCAAAGGCCCCTTCCCAGGTATCTGCTGCGCTTTTTGGCAAGAAACAGGTTACATCTTGTTGTTTATATAATTTTTCTTTTCAGGGGGGTTTAATGTGTGTGTGTGTGTGTGTGTGTATTTTTTGTGTCTCTGAGCTGAATTAGGGGGGTTAAGAGCGGGCCCTTTGCTGCTTCAGTCTTATACAAGCAGAGAGGGTACAATTTGCTGCAAGTTTTTTAAAACCGTACCTGCTTCTTACATTGACCTGCAGCCCCTTTGCTGATGAGCAGCATGCAGTTCATCATCCAGACTCTCTTAGCTAAGGCCATTTTCTTTTTAAGGTGAGTCAGGATACGTTCTCCAAGTTACTGTTGTAAGAGTCTTGCACCTTCCGATTTCTTTTTTATCTCAGGTAAGTCTCAGGTAAGCAAAAAAGACATCGTGATAGAAAGCGCCTTTTTATCTTCTGCTCTGGGAAATCAAGGGCAGCAAGAAGAAATGGCGTGGTAGGGAGGAAGTTTAAAGGCTTTGTCCATCAAAATCATCCGTGATGACAGCAAGCATGTAAATCACCTTGCTTTTCAACACATTCGCACTCCTCATGCCATAAACTGTGTCGTACAGGGTGATAGAGCGCACGCCAAAGCCACCTATGTCGTGGCGGGAGTACATCCACGGAGGTGTGATATTGTGCAGCTGATTCAAACCAAATACCTGCACCAATGAGCAGCCTACAACAGTTTTACATTTGAAATGGTCAGGCATTATAAATCATACAAAGCATAATAATGAGAAAATGCGATCTGTAAAAAGGTTGCTCAAACCATAACTGCTCTTCTCCCACACACAAGTTTTGATCCGCAACAACGTTATTTATTGAACTGCATTCCAGACAACCTTCTGCTACCTCATTGCTGCGGCACAACACAGACCCAGAAACTATTTGTTGCTGTCGTTCCTTGGTTGTTCGAACGCAGTAATACCAAACGGATGCACCACCGGCCTCGACATTGGCCTGAGCAACCTCAGCCTTGTCTACATTACCATGTCTTTCTACACAATGTGTAAATCCACTGTGCCCGTCTTCCTCCTCTTCTTTGCCTTCATCTGGCGCATTGAGAGGTGGGCACTCGGCTCTGTCAGCTCGCTCTCTTAGCGTGCACTTAGACTTCTTTATTCTGGCACGGACTCTCTCTCTCTCTCTCTCTCTCTCTCTCTGTGTGTGTGTGTGTGTGTTGTTTGTGTGTGTCCATTGCTCTATCTAGGAAATTGGAAGGTGGGACAGAACAGACGCACGGCTTCATATAAATGGAACTTGTAATTTGAGAGCTGAAAGGAGAAGTCAGCTTTGCATGAGTTTGTTTTCCCCGACTCTGGAAAGCTCATGCAAGCAAATGCTTAGGTTTCCTTCTTCACTCCACCTTTTGACTGTTTTATGAGGTTTGAGGTTTGTGTTCTCACCTTCTGCATCACCCCTTCTAAACTGCTGCAAGTAATTCCATTGCTTATCACAAATTTATCTCACAACTCACACCGACGCATAAACAGACAATTCACACGTATATTAACATACACGTGCAAATACATGCGCACACACGCAGACCAAGCTGGGCGCTAGCAGGGGTCGTCCTCATCATTAGCAGTGGACTCGCTCTATTAGTCATGGGAGAAACAGCATTTGACTTAACAGGGTATGCCCTTCACTTCAGATCTCCTGTTCAGCATTCTTGCCTCTTTTGCCAGCTTCTCTACTGCTCTTACCAGCAGCGAGCTCTGCCAGGTGTCTTTTGTATTGTGCACTGTTGGTACTCTTCATTCAAGCTTTACAAACATTATGTTGTCTACACATTATGTTGTGCACCAAAATCATTTGTAACAATGTTGGTATCAACTTTGGATGAATGCGCTGGATCAATGTTGAATTTAGAACTTGCTGGAATCAAATACTTGTTTACCCCACACTCTGCAGCTTTCTGCTGGTTATGACAGCGTCATGCCTCTCAGGCTTCCGCTTCACGCTGACTCAGGTGTTCTTACAAGGCCACCACGAGTCAGGTGCGCTTGTCAAGGAGGATGGGCATCTGTGTGTGTATTTGTGTGTGTGTTTGAAACGTGTGGTAGGGGACAATGAAAGAGGCAGCAACAGCAGCAGGATTGGCAAAAGGCTTTGTGTGCAAGCGACAAGTCTATATGGTATTGAGGGGAATATGTGAAAGGTTTACATTTTTCATGCAGTGGAGGGAAGGAGGAGAAGCAAGCAGTTTTGATGCAGGGGAAATTAGGAGCCACTCTCTTTGAGGGCAAAGGGGACCACAGCAGCATTGCAAGCGAGAATGCCGTCAAATGTCAGAGTAACACTACCAAGCAAACCTTACATCATAAAAAGGTGTTCTATAATTGCTTTGCTTGACACTTTTTGGTCTTCATGCCGTTACCTTTGCTTAAGCCTACGACACAGATCTGTTTGAATGAGCAACACTGTGAAATTGTCATGGGGTCTCTATGTGTGCAAAGCTTTAAAAGCAGCAATCTTGCGCGTCCATTCACTCCAGGGTTGTAGTGGTGCATAATGATATAATAATAAAGTGTGGTATAAAACGTGCCTAATGATAATAATAATAAAGTGTGGTATAAAACGTGCATAATAATTATAATAATAAAGTGTGGTATAAAACGTGCCACCTGGTGGGAAGCTCTCAAGCACTGAAACACGTGCTTGCTCCCCTGCTGTTATGTACAGGTGCTTTGGGGGGTCCGCTAGAAATGGTGGAAGCACTCACTCCTGGTAGGTGTGGCGCATGAAAGTAAACAATTATGGGGAGCTCTTAGCTAAATAACCATATCTCCTGCATGCGCAGTGGTCGTCTTTAGCTGTGTGCTTAAGTGCGCATGTTTGCCCATGATTTCAAGTGCATTGTATTGCACTCAGATCTATAATAATGCCACGGTGTTACGTGTCTTTAAGCATTGCCACAACACATCCCCTCGTTGCATAATATGTCTAACTTATGCATACAGCAGCATTCGAGGTAAAAAAGTAGCCGTATCACACAGCCCCCTGTTCACCCGTACACACCCAGTGATGTCGGCCACCACTGCCGTAATTTCCATCGGCTTTGAGAGGCTGAACACAGTTTTACCATCCTCCCCCTACTTCCTGAGTCTGGAAGACAGTTTTGTCACCGTAGCCATCATTTCGCTAGGCGCCGCGCTGGCATTCATGATGGTATGTGCTGCAAGTAGTAGTGTATCAGTGGCACGTAGCGGTGGCAGAGTTATCTGCCTTTACGTAATGACTCAACCAAGGGACCGTTGCAGCAGAAGGCACGGGCAAGTAGTAGAGCTCGATGAAATACGAACGGTGATTCACTGCAATTAGTGTACAACTTGGGCAGAGTAGAGTGGTTATGAGCACATGTCATGAAAAGGCATTGGGCATGTTGTTGCAAGTTCACTTCATCCAGCGGTAAAGTGTTCACCATCAGGTGATGTGCATTGTTATCATTAGGCACCACGATAAGCCCAAGCACCTAGCCTGTGTTAGCTGTATTACTTGTTACCGAGAAAAAAGAAATGTGGAAGAAGTATGCAGGCAGTGAATATCACTTTCCATTATAGTAATCAGGAAGGAGGAGGCTCTCACGTACCGTGAAACTTCCACTATATGGAAGAGAGGTTGCTGGGGATCAGGAGGGTTGCAGGCTTGCCTGGACATGGCTGTTGATGAAAGCTAGTAGGTGGTCCTTAATAGCACCTAGTACGGACAAGTTATGTAGCAGAGAGTGCACATGGAGGTTGATAAGCGAGCTGCTTAATCCTTTGAGAATCAAGGCCAGCTTTTTTGAAAAGCTCCAGGGCGTGATTGTTGTGGATGGTGCCATTCACACCTGGGAGGTTGTGCAGAGGTATACCTTGTTACAAATCCTTCACGGCCCCAGCCAATCTGGGCGGACAAGCACAAATTCTGTATCCTCATTCATTCATCTCAATGCAATGGAACCGCACTGATCTTTGCCACAATCTTTCGATCGGCACTTTGAAGCTCGTGGCTCTTGAAGGCTGGTGGTGCTGCTAAAGATAAGAACAGCACAGTCAGGGTCAACACAAGCCACCCTGCAGACCATATATTCAATTCCCGATAGAATTTCAAGCTCAGCACATATGTTGCAAACGTGAATCGTGCCCACGCAGGTATGGACGGAGTACAAAGTGATCCAGCTGACTAGCGCCCTTTCCTTTATGATCGCGGGGACCGTTAAGGAGATCATCACGGGTAAATGTGCTGCACGTGATGTTTACTTCTTACTTGTGAACAAACAGAAGTCACACTACTTTTTAAAGGACGTTTTACCGTGAACTCTCTGCTGCATTGTCCCAATTGCTCTTGCCCTTGTTCCCTTTTCCACTTTGCAGTCATTACAGCCATGTTAGTTTTTGGAGACGAGTTGACGTCAATAAACAGCTTAGGGTTGGGAGTTGTCATCTGCGGGGTTTGCCTCTTCAACTACCACAAGTACCACAAATTTAAGGTGCGAGTTTGACATGTCAATATTGCTGGTCCTTGGGGATGATAATAAGGCCAGCATCCTACAGAAAAAGCGTAGTTTGCTGACATGCTTTCAGACAAAGCCAAGATTGAGATTGGCTATTTCCTTTTGATTTTGTAACATACTTAACCGGTACACGTTTAAACCCTCTCTTGTCATGTGCAGACGCAGAACGCTCTGCAAACACGACGTACGGAAAAATTGACAAGCAGTGCGGTGGAGCTTGATCCTCTTGTTCCGTCTGTCTCAACTTTGGGGATTAGCAATTCTACGGGGGAACAGAAAAGCGCAACTAAGGCAGGGAGTGGAGTGTGAACTTGTGTACAACCTGCTTTTATTGCGGTATTGCGTTGTTGTGTTTTACGATTACTGTAATCTGAACTTTCAGTGTTTTGGGGCTCGTGGAGATATTGTTCGAGCATGAAAACTGCAGGATTTAATGGAGGCTCTCTCACAAATTAGACATACAGAGGTTACAGAGGTAACAAATAAAGCCATCAGTAATAAATTGCAACTGCTAGGCTGCGTATGTAACGCTGCTTGTGACATTGCAGCACTGAATAAAAACAGGGAAATCGATCAATCGGTTCTGCAATTCGTGCTGCAATCTCGGGCTCTTTCGTGGGCTACATTGTCCTTTTGGTTTGCTCTCTTTTCTCCTAAATTAGACTAACACGCTACAGAGCATCCACGAATGGTGCATTTATAACGATTTTGGATTAATTGGTAATATTTCCTGGAGCGGAATCATGAACATCATTGTCACATCAAAGTACCAGAGGGGGTCAACTGAGCAAATGTCCTGAAATGTGACTTTTCTGATGCAAATCATGTTTGAATGATATAACAAGATGATTCATGAAGTTTGGGGCCAAAAGGACCACCCCAGTGGTCTGGACAGAAATACAGTAAAGGAACAGCACAGAGACCTTTGCAACATTCTCCAAGGAGCCTCCGTTACTCTCCACATCATCCTTTTGGGTGTGGGCGGCACCATCTACAACTCTCACACTCCTCCTTTCCAGAAACTGGGTCTCAAAGAGTTTAGAATCTTGCCTCCAAGCTCCATGTGCACAAAACTTTTCTTTCACCGATCAGTTTTTTAGCACTCTTTTGGTTTCAGACCACCCTGATTACTCAGGAGCTCAATTTCCGGGCCGTTCCATTGAGTATTGATATGATCCCTTTTGCTGGTGACATGCCGAAAAGGGGGAGCACGTGATAGGTGTGCTTAATCGCGTAAGTTTGCAATAAGTTTTGCAAGAAAGTACAAAAAGTTGGAATGAAGTCGCATGTGAGCACTTTTCTTCTCAAATTTATATAACAGTTCCAAATGCAAGCAATCCCTTGTGTCAAATTTGGGAAAGAATCCATGTGCGTACAAGGTGCCACCAGGGGGGAGCACAGGCAGGACAGGCAGGGAAGGAATTTGCTGAGTGCTGAACTCCAAATTTGAGCACCGCATTTCGTTCTCTATACCAGGTAATTAATACCTTAATTAACTAAATGTTTGGTTTAGCGACAAGGAGTCTAAGATTGTCACGACAGGGTCAAACGTGTGCCTTCGCGGCATGCCCTGAAAATCTTCACACCTTTAGATTAGTAATACAGCAGCTCAATCGACTTGAAATTACCTTCTACTGTCCTATTCTCATTAAAATGAAAATTGTAAACATTAATTAGGGTTAGTGTAAATTTGCAGATTTACGGTTAATGTGAGCCTTTGTATGAGGCGTGCATGCCTCTTTTTGGCACACCATCAACTTTTAAGGCATGCTCCTCAGGTGTGTAGCAGCTGAAATGGAAAATTATTGCACGTAGACACACACACACACACACACACGCACGCACACATGCACACACACACACACACACACACACACACACACACACACACTCACGCACGCACGCACGCACGCACGCAAACACACACACACACACACA
>Ga0307974_1001037_pt1 | contig 18540 bp, 18 predicted proteins | sample OrgLakmetagen784_FD_201812 | JGI IMG/M metagenome (GOLD analysis project Ga0307974, IMG submission 201812) | Saline water microbial communities from Organic Lake, Antarctica - #784 | ecosystem: Environmental > Aquatic > Non-marine Saline and Alkaline > Saline | place: Antarctica: Organic Lake... | reverse complement strand
AACTTCACTGAAAGGGCCACCCATGTTTGTGTGTAAGTGTGTGTGTGTGTAAGTGTACCACCCATGTGTGTGTGTAAGTGTGTGTGTGAGAGAGCTTGTGCGTGCAACTTCACTCAAAGGGCCACCCATGTGTGTGTGTAAGTGTGTGTGTGTGTGTGTAAGTGTACCACCCATGTGTGTGTGTAAGTGTATCACCCATGTGTGTGTGAGTGTGTGTGTAAGTGTGTGTGTGTGAGAGAGCTTGTGCGTGCAACTTCACTGAAAGGGCCACTCATGTTTGTGTGTAAGTGTGCGTGTGTAAGTGTACCACCCATGTGTGTGTGTGTGTGTGAGAGAGAGCTTGTGCGTGCAACTTCACTGAAAGGGCCACCCATGGCTGAGAGCTGTCCAGCGGTTGGACCAAAAGCCCATCCTTTGCATCGTGCTTTGTGTATAGAGGTTGTGAATGCACAAGGAACGGGTGAGCGGTATTGAGGGCGCCCAAGGCTGAACGATTGGGCTGTGCAGTTTTGTTCGTCTATCGCACCCTTTATGGATTTGTGACAATGGCGCACAGACACGCATGCACAGACAAGTACACACAAATTCACGTGCTCACACACACATACATACACACGCATGCATGCACGCACGCTCACAAGCATGCACGCGCACAGACACACACACACACATACACACCCGCACATTCTCATCCTGAAACACACTTGATCTGCAGCGGTCGTAGCCGCTTCTCTGAAGATGGCGAGAGAAACAGCAATGGCTCTTCAGCTGTCAGGAGAGCGTAAGTTTAAATGATTGCGGAAGAAATGAGTGTCTGTGTGGGCATGCATCTGCGTGCATGTGGTTGTGAACATGCATTTGCGTGCAAGTAGTTGTGTGTGCGTGTATGTAAGCATGTATTTTCGTGCCTTTGTGTATTTGTGTGTGTGTGTGTGTGTGTGCGTTTGAAAAGGTCACAATTCGTGGATGGTTGCTTTAATGCACTAGTTGAGGATTTCCAAATTTTGAAGTCGTAGCACTGTGTGTGTATGTGTGTGTGTGTGTGTGTGTGTGTGTGTGTGTGTATGTGTGTGTGTGTATGTGTGTGTGTGTGTGTGGCCTGCCCAACTATGCTTTCCTTATTCTGCGAGCGAAAGTGAGCTCGCACAAACCCGTTCATGCGGCAGCATTGAAAGCCAATTTTATATGAACATATTGATTAAGTCATAGAAAGTGCAGAAGTGGCTTGGGTGTGCCTTTGACTAGTTCAAGTGAGCACATGAATCAAATAACAGTTATGCAGAAATGCCATGGACCAAGCTTGCAGTCTTCCCTGTGTGATTGGTATCAGCAAGTTTAAGCCAGAGCATACACACATAAGCAAACATACACACAGACACACACGCACACACACACACACGTGCACACACACAAGCAAACATACACACACACGTGCACACAGACACACAGACACACACACTCAAACACACACACACACACACGCATGCGCAAACATACACACACGTGCGCGCAGACACGCACACACACACACACACACACAAATGCGCAAATATACACAAATATGCACACCCACACCCACGCTATGTGTGCGTGCAGCCCCGCACCAGCAGAGCAGTCTTCCGAGGACGAGAGCAGTAACAACCAACACATCCGCCATGGGAACAACTCGTCTGTCTTTGGGCACTCTACCACTGGCAAGGCCCCCGCCCCCCAAGGAAACACCGCCAGTAACATCCCCAGATCCTCCTCTCCAGGGATACAGCAGTCAGCATCAATGCGCGGAACCCCTAAACAGACTGCTATGCACAAGGTGAGTCGTGGGTTGGGGTGAATACCCCTTAAGTAGGGTTGGCCAGAACCGTATATGCACACTGTATATGACCGTATATTTGATGATTTCCCTGCCAGAAATACCGTATGTACACTGTATGGTTCTGGCCAACCCTACCCTTAAGTACATAGGGGGCGGGGCTGTCTGTCTGTCGTGTGGATAAGCTGCGCACGAGCTAACCGCCATGCACATGGTGGGGTGCGGACTGAGGCGTATGCCCATTATTCAATGTGGAGTGTGGGCTATCTATGATGTTACCAATTCACACACACACACACTCAGACACACACACACACAAGAAGCACAGGAACACACACAAACACGCACACATGCACACAAGTACACACACAAAAACATACAGACACAAAAATACGCTTACTCACACACATTCTCAGGCCAGCCCACCACAACAAAGTGACGCACACAAGAACACACACAAACACGCACACATGCACACACATACACACACACACACGTTTTCAGGCCGGCCCCTCCACAATGAAGTTCAAGACCGCAGCACAAACAGAACAAGACAGGCGGAGTCTTTTGCGGAAACTCTGAGCTCGCACCCTTATGCCTCAGTGTGTCTTGTCCTCTGACGCATGACGCAGATGTGTTGAGCCTCAGTATTCATATTGTCCTTTGACGCATGACACGGATGTGTTAAGCCTCAGTGTGTCTTGTCCTCTGATCTTAACACAGATGTGTTAAGCCTCAGTATTTTTTTCGTCCTCAGACGCACAACACAGTTGTATTGCGCCGCAGTGTGTCTCGTTTGTGGACGCACAACGCATATGCGTTGTGCCCAGGGTACAGAATTATGACACAGATATGGTGCATTCCTTGTACAGATACACAATACAGATTGTGTCCCCAGGCCCCAGGCTGTCGTGCCTACACATGCATGAGCAGCAGCAGCTTTTTGGGGCCGATTTGTACGTGGCCATGTGTGTTGTGTGTGTTAAGTTGTATGTGTGGATGTGTGTGTGTGTGTGTGTGGCACACTTAACCTTGTAAGAAAGGGTGCAAGTGCCTGGTAAAGTGTGTGTGTATGTGTGTGTGTGTGTGTGTAGGTGTTGTGTTGTGGTCCATTCTTGCACGTGCTCTGGCATTATTTGTGCGGAGTGTGTGTGTGTGTGTTTGTGTGTGTGTGTGTGTGTTTGTGTGTGTGTGTGTGAGTGTGTGTGTGTGTGTGTGTGTGAAAGTGTGTGTAATAGTGTGTAAAAGTGTGTGTCTAGGGTCAGGATTTGCAGCTGTAAGATGTGTCAGTGTAGTGTAAGTGAAACGACACAGCAGACCCCAGGGTGCTTGATGGACAGTGGACAGGGTCAGCTCGCGTGCATGTCCGGCAGAGATGAGTTATTTGGTGCAGGTCACTGTGAGCCGTCTCCAAATGCAGTGCTGCTCTTGTTGCCGCCGCCTCCCACTTTGGCAGAGATGCGGAGGCCTGTATATAAGCAGCACAGTACGTTTTGGCGCAGGCTTGGCGGGAGGGCAGTCGCCACTTGGTGCGAGCTCTGCGGTTTGCACACACGTTTGGTGCAACGATGTGCGCAGCTAGAGCATGGTTGTGGTGCAACGATGTGCGCAGCTAGAGCATGGTTGTGGTGCAACGATGTGCGCAGCGAGAGCATGGTTGTGGTGCAACAATGAGCGCAGCTAGAGCATGGTTGTGGTGCAACGATGTGCGCAGCTAGAGCATGGTGCAACGATGAGAGCATTTGGTGCAACGATGTGCGCAGCTAGAGCATGGTTGTGGTGCAACGATGTGCGCAGCTAGAGCATGGTTGTGGTGCAGGCAGAGTGGTTCAAGGAAGACCGGCTGCGAGCAGCCTACGAGATGGGGGAAGGGGGAAGAAGGCGGCTCGCTAGTTGCAACATACTTTTCGGGTCAGGTTAACTGAGGGAAGTTTTAGGACTGCCGAGTTGGTACCAGCATGAATAGCGTCCTATCAAGGGTGGTAGTCAACGTTGATTCTATACTACATGCATTATGTTGTGTATGTGTGTGTGTTTCTACTACCAGCATGTTCCTATTCTGTTGTATCCCGGGTGATTGGCAAGCGTGACTGCCTGCGCCGCACCACATTTCAAGTGAAGTTTTCTGACGGGTATGTTGTTGCACTGAATTCCTGGCATTCATATGGTCACCCATGCTTTTAGCACGCGGTGTGCATGAATTGGTGTGCATAAATCCTCGCATAAACCCAGTTTTCAGTCTGGCGAATAGCCCTCAATCACGCTGAACGTGCTAACATTTCCAGCGTAGCCTTATCTTTTTTGGAACCCAGTATCAGTATGATGGGTGCCACTTCGTCAGACAGAAGGCCACAGTTGAAAAATGCGGTTGAATTGTGGTTGAAGTCATTCTTCAACTGGTATTCAAGTATTTTTGGAACTAACTGGTTATGATCCCTATCGTAGCTAATTATAAATAAGCTATATTGTCTGTTTGGGATGTTGTGAGGCTTCCTATAATCGTTGCAATTCCCACTAGAGTGATGCCGAAGGTCCTTTATGCATGGCATCATGATGTAAGTGTCCTTTCCTTTTCTGCAACCCCCCGGATCAAAAGTGAAATGGAATAAGGATGTAGGGAGGAGAGACCTTAAAGAAGTACACACTGGGCGGGTGAGAGGGAGACTCAGAGGAGGAGCGGAGGATTGAAAAAGAAGGAACAGAAACAAAATGAAAGGGTAAGAAAAGGTCTGCCGGTAATGATAACAAAGCATGCAGGGGCTGACACCTGCACCAGGCAACCCCCCACCACGCCAAGGGTAATTATTGTATCAATATAGATCAGGGAATTTTTGCCAGGATGTATGTAAAAAGGAAACAAAGAAAAACTATGCAGGCAGTGAAAATCACAGTAATTAAGGAAAAGAAGCCACTTTGGTACCGAGTACCGTAAAGCTCCTCCACCGCGAAAAGGAAAGGAAAAATCAATGGGGATCAGGAGGGTTGCAGGCTTGACCTGAAACCGTCTCCTGATGCGAGTTGATAATAGTGCTGTAAAGGACATGTCTAATATGGACTGGGATGGCAGCGTAATTGACAGAATGAACATGAAGCTTGAAGGCAAGTTTCTTAACTCTATGAGAAACAGGACCCAGCTCTTTAAAAAGCTCCAGCGTGTGACTGTTGTAGATGGTGCCACCCACTCCCAAAAGGATGGTGTGGAGAGTAACGGAGGCCCCTCCTTGAAGGGTGGAGCAGGGGCCTTTGTGGTGTTCCTGCGCAGCGCTCCAAGTCAGCTGGTTCTGCGGTCTAGTGTCCTCACTGCCTGTCCGACAGGCCTGGACCAGGGGTTATGGATTGGCAAGGCCATCAGCTAGGTTATTACAGGCTACTCTTGATGCATTATTATTGATACATGTTTGTTGGGTTTCGTTTGGAACTTGGTTGCTGGGTCGGAGTAAATATGAACGCATCTGGCTTGTTGAATTTCCGCTGTTGCGCATTGAGATTGGAAGGTAAGAGCCAGGTTGGAATCATTCCTACATGTGTCTCCTCAGAAGGGCGTATAACACCTTGTTGTACCAATGTTGCACGACTCCCTACATCTGCCTGTGCTAGCATGCAGGCACCCTGTGTACCTTGTTGGATCGCTTTAATAATCATTTGCCCAGCAGCTGCCTGGCTTCATCCTGCCTCTGTAGGATCAAATCCTTCATTGGCCATCATGGCCGTCAGTTTATTTAAAGGAATGAAAGCACGAGCAGTAAAAACCACTCCCCACAATAGTCAAGGGAAAGCAGCCACTTTAGTACTGGGTACCGTAAAGTTCCCTCACCATAAAAAGAGAAGAAAAATACGAGGAACAGGAGGGTTGCAGACTTGACCTGAAACTGGCTCCTGATAAGAGCTAATGATAGTACTGGAAAGTTTGCGCTTGGTACGGACAAATTTAGCAGCATAATAAAAATAATGCGTATAGAGCTTGGAAGCAAGTTTCTTAACTGTCAGAGAAATAAGAACCAAGTCCTTGAGAAAATCTATTGTGTGAATGTTGTAGATGGTGCCGCCCAATCCCAATAGGATGGTGTGGATGCTCCTTGGAGGAGTTTTGGTCTCCAGAGACGTGTGCCCACTATAAGGCAAGGAGTAAAGCTCCCCCAGCAGAAGAGCCGCACCATCACAACAGGCACAGGACGTAGACAATGGGATTGTTAGGGAAATAATCAAACTATGGACCCTCTACGTGCTGCCTCAATAGCAGCAGCACCGCTCCTATGTTCGCTCCCAGCCATCACCGCACGTGTCGCCACATCCCCTCGCTGCTTCACTTCGTCCCTGCGCACAGTGCAGCTGCGTGCATGCACGCCGGATACCGTTCGTTGCGCAGGTTCCCTCCGCCCTCTTACATCCTCCTCTCCCTTCCCACCCCCACCACCACTGCCGTTGCAACACTCCCGGGGGGCCAAGCGCTGGTCGCCCTGACTCCGCACATGCACCAGCTGTGACAGAGAGGCAGGAGCAGCACTGGCAGGGCGGGGTCGGTGCTGATTATGAGCACTGGTTGTGGCACGGAGGGGGCGCAGCTTCCACACGTTTTCGGGTACGGAGGACCAGGCCCGCCATGCAGCTTGGATCGCACGTGCAGCCTGGGCACGACGGAGGGCATACAGAGTGCGCAAACGAGTGTGTGCACGCCGACCGTGCAATGCTCGCACAGCAGACTGAATTAAACACACTGCCTCAAGCAGCCGTCGCTGCCGCTGCTCTTCTTCTTGCTGCTGCTTTAACAACCGATGCTGTTCTTCCTCTTGCTGCTTTTTCAGCTGCTGCTGCCGCTGCTGTTCTTCCTCTTGCTGCTTCCTAAGTTGCCGCTGCTTTTCTTCCTGCTGCTGCTTAAGCAACCGCTGCCGCTGCTCTTCCTCCTGCTGCTGCTTCACCTCAAGCTGCCGTTGCTCTTCCTCTTGCTGCTTCAGCAATTGTCGGTGCTGCTCCTCCTGTTGCTGCTGCTTTAGTAAACGCTGCCGCTGCTCCTCTTCTTGCCGCTGCTTTTGCTGCTGCTGCTGCTGCCGCTGCTGTTCTTCAGCAGCCTTTTGCTTTTGCTGCTGCTGCTGCTGCTGTTCTTCAGCAGCCTTTTGCTGCTCCTGCAGCTCTTGCTGCCGCTGCTTTTGCTGCCGCTGCTCTTCCTCCTGCTGCTCCCTGCAGTCACTGTTCTGCTCCTTTTTATCTCTCTGCTGTTGTCGGTGTCGGTACTGCCGCTGCTGCTGATCTGTCAGCTGAGCGTCGACGTTGAGCAGCCCTGCAAACGATTGTGAAGTCAAGGACGACTTCATGCGTTCTGTTACATGGCTAGTGCTCAGCATGCACGGTCTGTGTGATATACTTTGGCAGGGCATGTTAGAGTTCAGAGTCATGCAAGCTAACATGCACCATTCTGGCCAACCCTGTGGACGATTGGTAAACAAGCGCACAAATACTTGAATGGTGACATCAAGCTTTGAGTGCTAGTAAGCAAGGCTATCGCATTCCTTCCTTGCCTCTAATTATATCAATGTGCCATTGTAACCACCAGCATGCAATCATTAGCACATTTCCCCAGAGCCATTGAACCATTACAGGTCTCCTGCGTAAGCATGTGGGAAAGGGAGGTCCATTGCTACCTTTATCAAACTCTGAAGCAAGAACCATGAACGCTTTGCAGAGTACAGGAGCTCATGAAAAGAATGATGGATCTCACCAATGAGGTCATCCACTTCTTCAGGAGCAATAGGAGGAGCTGCGCTGGCACTGGTGCTGCTGGGACGACTCCCAACGGAAGATGTGCGGTCAGAGCTGGAGGGTCGGGCAGATGGCCTGCAGTTTGCATTAGTCATACTTAAATGAAAAAGTTTGCTCTTTTGCTCAAATCATACTGTCATACTTTTGCACATGTCATAATCAAATTATATCATACCGCCATACATTTGCACAAGTCATACTTAAATGAAAAAGTTTGCTCTTTTGCACAAGTCAAACTTAAATGAAATGTGGTAAGCAATCAAGCATGGATTGGAGAGGTTCAGACAGAGGGCATGCAGTCAGAGCTGAAAGGCTGTGGAGATTGTACGACTTGAGCTGATCTAAACGGGAAGCAAATGCGAAATGGGGACGCTTAAGACAGAGGATGTGCGGTCAGAGCTGGAGGGCTCATATACGTCTGTCGGGTGGCATGTTCTAATCATGGCACACACAAAATCTGCGCACATTTGTTCCTTAATTAGATGAATGTTGCAGCAGACAGAAATTGATTAAGTATAAAGTCGTGCATGTTCTATAATTGGTAAGACGCTAATGAGTCATTAGTGATGACCCATTGCAAAAACACAATCATCCTGGGAGGGCAACTGCCATGATGGCCAAACATTTGCTCACATATTGAATGCAAGCTGAGATATTAGAGAAAGTAGCTAAATGACACAGACGCTGCACAGGGGGGAATCCCGAAGCAGGTCAAAGAGGGGCAGAATAACTGAGGTATTGCAACATAAACGGAACGATTAAGTGTAATGTAAAATTTGATGCTTAATCTTGAAGCAAACAACTCGTGAGTGTTGTGTGTGTTTGCGTGTGTGTATGTGTATGTGTGTATGTGTGTGTGTGTGTGTGTGTGTGTGTGCGTGTGTGTGTGTGCGTGTGTGTGTGTGTATGTGTGTGTGTATGTGTGTGTGTGTGCGTGTGTGTGTGTGTGTGTGTGTGTGTGTGTGTGTGTGTGTGTGTGTGTGTTTGTGTGTGTGTGTGCGTGTGTGTGTGTGTGTGTGTGTGTGTGTGTGTGTGTGTGTGTGTGTGTGTGCGCGCGTTCTCTTTTATCAAAACATCAAAATGACCTCACACGTTTTTGGGCCTGCCTGTCAACATAATCCTCTGAAGCAATACACGCTGAAGCTCACATCTCGTGTGCATAAGTAACAGCGCAAAAGTTGACACTTAACACCAAATTTCCAATGCCCTCTCCCAAAAATCTCACCCTTGGCTCCCCTCATCATCCATATCAACTAAATCCAGCAACCGGTCCGCGTCAAAATCTCCCAGAGCGGCTAAGCCTCCAAAGCCAGGAATATTTGGCACAGCTGCTGGTGCTGGAGAACGTTTTGCAGCTTTAATGTTAGAGGGGGTTGATTGAAAAATGGAAGGCTTGTCCAAGAAGGCAGGGCGTTTGGTGTTCCCAGCACTTAGAAGTGCCAGGATCTCCTGCAGCTCAGCTTTGTTGGCCCCCTGCCCAGGCTTCATGAAATCCTGTGCGCGCATGTGTGTATGTGTGTGTTTGTGTGTGTTTGTGTGTGTTTGTGTGTGCATGTGTGTATGCATGTGTGTGTGTCTTTGTGTATGCGTGTGTATGTGTGTGTATGCGTGTGTGTGTCTATGTGTGTGTGCACGTGTGTGTGTTTGTGTGTATGTGTGTATATGTCTGTGTGTGTATGTGTGTGTGTGTGTGTGTGTGCGTATAGCGGGTGTGTGACGCTCTTGCTTCAGCTGAGGCTGTCCTGTTTCTAAACCCCACTTGCCTTGGACAGGAATTCATTCAGGCGCCTGCACCTCTCCAAAACATCCAGGTTGCCGCTGTCACTGTTGTGCTTTTCAAATGCAGCTTTGGCCCTCTCTCTCGCCTCTTCATCTGCTGCCACTGCTCTCCAGTCCGTTGCCCTCGTGCCTTTTGGCATGCAGCTTCCTGCAGCAGGGAACTACACCCTGCTGTCAAACACGTTACCCAACTGACACTGTGACACCGTAAAAACAGCTTACCTTGGAGGAAAGGAAAGAAGCCCTTAGAGTAGTAAACGCTCTGAATTAGCAGTAAATATTAAAGCAGTAATAATAATAATAACAATAAAGGACTTTGTTTTGCTACGAAGCAGCAGAAACCGTTGTCAAGAAATCCACATCATACGCCACGCCTCCTACATGAGCACGTGTGACATTCAAGGCCACCATTGGGAAGCACTTGTTCCCAAAAGGACGAGCTTCAGGCTTCTAGACTGTCAGGTCAGAGATGGGGCGCAAAACGTGTGCTTGCATTTGCCAAAGCCAGTAAGCCTTCAAGCACAAACTTGCAGCTGCTTCTCGTTGTTATCACTTGCTGGAGTTGTACTGCTCTTTATAGTTTATGCGCCGATTCTGCCTCCCCATTTCCTCGGAATGGAACTGTTCCTGCCCGTGTGCAGGTCGCCGAACCCAATGCCTCAAGCTCTCACAACACTGACCAGCCAGTGCTGACCAGAAACTTCCGCTCGTTGAACAATCCGCTTTGGCTAGACACGGATGACAAGGATACCCCCCCCCCCCGTACGGATCCGGTCGTGTTCGAGCTAAAGGAGCAGGTCCGGTACCAGACTACCAGGCTTACTTTATTAAAGCAAACAAGTTGCAAAGGCATAGGTTAACTTAGTCCACAGTTATCAGCGTTCTACCCTTGTCAACTGCGACTGCCAGTGTAATTGCAGGCTTAGGAAGTGCATGGGGAATGGTAGGAATGATCAGCCACTTTGAACCAAGCAATAAGAAAGTAGGGAGCAGACACAATGGTGTAGGAAGGAAGTGACGCGAATGATGACGCCCGCAAAAGGCTGTCTAAAACCTGAAAATCAATACCAGAATTCGCTTGCACTCTCTCAGATGGACAAATATTTAGAAAGGCACAGCAATATCCAAGCCACGGACTTAATATGGCCAGGCTAATCCTGTTTCATGGTTTTCACTGCATAAATACACAACCGCGACTGGCAACCCTGTACCCTTCCCTTTTGAAACTGAATCAGAGATTGACACCCCCCGTTCCCCAAAATGAATTAACGTTATTCCTTGTGGAGGAGATCAATAAGTCTCGAAAGGTTTTCCCCGCTGATACGGAGAGTGGTTGGTGCAAACTTTCTTGAAATGACTATGGTATGGATATCACTGGCAATTTCCACTTGTGGAGGGGTTCCCCAGAGCGACTTTTCCAGTGTGCTTCGTATCTTGCACAGTGTTTACACTACATGAGCTATGAATGTTGGGGTTTAAAAGGCTGAATATCATTATATGGATATCTGGTGGGTCTTTTCCCCCATTTTCTTTTGTAGGGATATATTGTACAGCCTTTCCGGGAACACCCCGCATCAACATCTTGTAGTCTTGTACTCACAAAGCAGCTTTGAAAAGTGCACCGGTATATATTGGCAATTAAAGTATGTGCCCCCGCATGCAATGGCAAAAGAGCACATCAAAATACGTCAATATGTCCATTTTGGGTCTCCGTGGCCCCCCTCTGCAAATGATACACTGCTGAAAGTCAGTGGCAGCTGTGCTACGAATTTACGAGCAGGTCTGAATGGGCTTGCTTCATCAAGCACTGCGCTTTATCTTCCTTTTACCAGTCCTTAACAAGAGAGAGCTTGTAGTGACATGTGTCCCCATACCTGGGCTCTCCAGCATTCCAAGGATTCCACTTTGAGTGACCCCTTAATGCTGATTTTCTGTGACACTTCCTTGCCTCACCTCCACCACCTCTGTTGCAGGCCGAATAGCTGCAGGGCTAACAGTCTGGTCTGGGCTAATAGGGCTAATAGTTGCAGGCCTAATAGTTGCAGGCCTAATAGTTGCAGGACTAATAGTCTGGTCTGGGCTAATAGGGCTAATAGTTGCAGGCCTAATAGTTGCAGGACTAATAGTTGGGGGGCTAATAGTCTGGTCTGGGCTAATAGGGCTAATAGTTGCTGGCCTAATAGCTGCAAATGTTAAATCTGGCTGAGGGGTGATCATGGATGTTCAAAACATACCCATTGTCAAGGCTGTACTTTGGCCAGCACGCCGTGCACTGTCCCGCAACATTGCATAAATCCGGGAAAGTCTTTGGCTTCACGTCGTCAGATTTTTTTTGTTACGCTTTTTGGTGTTAGTAATGGCGTTTTCCACAAATGATTAGAAAGCAGCCCTAGGAAGGGCTGGCTCTTGCGTGTTGCTATCCTGATTTTGCCCTGCATTCACATGGAGGGCAGCACAGTACGTATGATGTATGATTGTGCGCAAAACTCACTGTCCCTTTCTACAGGTTGCTAAGCTGGTTGCCTGGAAGGCTCAGATGGATGAAACTGTTCAAGCACGGCAGACATCTATTGGCCGCAACTTCAGCCCATCAGCAGAAGGATTTTTCAACGGCAAGGCTGGTGACACAGCAGATCCAAGATGCATCCAGTCCAGTCTTGTTGAGCAGATGGCAGACATGCAGAAGCAGATGCACGTGTTGGAGCAGCAGTTGCAGCAACAGCAGGCCAGTGAGCAGCAGCTCAGGTGGCAGCTACTGTCTTTGCAGGCAAAGGCGGGACCACCATCTACAAGGCATGATGTGCCGAGCCAGGAACAGGTCAATGAGGGACAAAACAGTCTGCCAGGTGATTTGATAGCTATGTTGACTTGGACGGTTTATATTACAGAGAGAGACAATAGCCAGACAGGAAACCCAAAACATTAAGTAACTAGCCAACTGCTAACCTGCCTGAATACCCAACAAGCTATGCTTCCTCAATAAAGGTCCACGCTCTTCTAACCTTGTTCAAGTCATAGAAACATGCAAACACACATTCTTTAAATCAGTACTATATGGTACACTTCAAAGGACGAGCCATAATTGGACATACCAGTGAAAGCTGTTTAAAGTTGGGTTGCCTGAAAAGTCTGCAGACATTAAACTTACCCTTAATGAAGCTACTTGTATATTACCTTCAGCAGATTCTCCCCTTTTTCCTCTCTTAATGGTATTGGCCAGGGCCAAAGCAAAGCAATCACAGTGCTGATTTTGCTTGCTTATTGTCATCATATAATTAGGGTTGGCCAGAACCATATACATACGGTGTATATACGGTATTTTTGGCAGGGAGATCACCAAATATACGGTCATATACGGTGTATATTTACGGTCCTGGCCAACCCTACATATAATCAATGCCGCAGGTACTGGCATCGCAAACAAAAAATCCTCGGGCAGTGTTCACCTCTCATGTGGCTCAATGTGAGTGTGATTTGGTGTGTGTGCGTCTCAGAACAAAAGTTTCACATGCTGCTATTTGCACCGATAACGCTGTCATAGCAGCACCTGAGTGAATGAATCTTACATGAATGAACCTTGCATGAATGCACCTTGCATGTTGGCTCTGCTGCTAGAATGATTACTGTCTTGATAGATTCACATGAAGCTTTTCTTGACATTCAATGTGTGGAGTCCTTTAGGAAAAATGAGTGTAGAAAGGACAAAGCATCGCATCACTGTTTCCGTCAAGAAGTGTATCATGATCGTGGGATGGTTTTTGGCGATTGGCTAATGGAAGGAAAGTCTACACTGTATACTTTCAAATCTTCCATGTTGCTTTTATGTAACAAGAAAGCAAAAAGCTCAAGGCAGACATTGCAAGGGTTTGCTGCTGCTCTAGGAGTGAGACTCGTTATGCGCTTTCACTCGTTATTGAACTACAGCAGCATGCTGGTGCTCTTAAACGATCTTTTGCCTTACCAAAATCTTGCTTGTTGTTTCCGCCTTTTTCCCATTTGTCAAAAGCACTGTGCACGCATTAATTTGCAGGGACAACGTTGCGCGGACACAAATGTCTTGTCTTCCAGAGGATACTGTGCAATTGCGTGTGGTAGGTTCGGTGTTGATGGGCTCCAGTTGAGAGCATGCAAGTTTGGTAGTTCTGCCAATAAGCTGAGATTAGGTTCAGACCCATTATAGGGTTGGCCAGAACCTTTTACGTACGCCGCATATGACCGACCGTATAGTTGATGAAATCCCTGCAAACATTTTTGTATGTGCCGTAGAGACTTGTGACCAATGCGACTTTTGATGTTTGATAAAACCCCAATGCAAGCTAAGCAAGGGGCACACAATTTAATGATTTACCTCAATGCGGCCTATGCGAGGGCCCTCTGGAGCTGCACGCACATGCATTTGTACACGAGTGTGCGCGCGTACGTGTGTGTGTGCGTGTGCATGTGTGCGTGCGTGCGCGTACGTGCGTGTGTGTGCGCGTGTGTGTGTGCGTGCGTGTACGTGTGTGCGTTGTGTACGTGTGTGCGTGTGTACGGTTGTGTACGTACGTGTGTGCGTGCGTTGTGTACTCGTGTGTGTGTGTGCACGTGCGTGTGTGTGCGTTGCGTGCAGGTACGTTTGTGTGCGCGTACGTGTGAGTGCATGCTCATGTGAAGGGATTGAAGACGTGCTTCCTCCCCTCTGTGTCCCTAATAGTTAATTAAACCCAATGCAAAGTTCGTGAGGCCCTAACTTAGTTATTTAAATGCTCCCGACGCACCGCGTGGGGGTCAGAAACGTTCGCGGTACGCGGTGATATACCGTCTCCACAGTACACCGTATATATAATATATATATATATATATATATATATGTATGGTTCTGGCCAACCCTACACATTTACTTAAGTTCTTTGCTGGCTTTTTTGCTGTGAGAGTACAATTAAGAATTACATTGCAGGTGATTGTGCAGGAACAAATTCTCTGGTACCAAAGCAGCTCAAGGCAGTCAGTGTGCAAGGCTGTGCTCTGATTTTGAACACGTCATCAATTTGTGCCCATGACATTAACTGGAGCCTAAAGCCATTCAAACTTCCACCAACTAGGCCTGTGCATTTTACAAGTAGAACAGCAGACAGATGCATTTGGTCTGTCAATCTTTCAAGTTATCCCAGGCAAACAGGGTACGTCCACTTGCCTTGCAGCTTATAAACGGAATGAACGACAGCCTGTCACGGCGTATAGGGGCGCTAGAAGTCCTAGCTCCAGCAAGCAACACGCTGCATTTGACGCGACCAACATCTTTCAGAAATGCAAAGGAAGGAAATGCGGCACCTGAGGCCGTGCTGGAGGCTGTGCTTAATGAGGTAGGCACTCATTTCGTAAATCATGTGTCAGTGCAACTGCAAGGGAGAGGTTGCATTAACTGGTACTAACTGCAATACAATTCTAGGGGATTCCGCTTCTAGAGGTCAAGGATGTATTTCCTAGTTGAGGCATGTTACCAAAGCACATATTTTACAGGGTTGAGCAAGGCAGATTGTTCTTTCGCAGGTGGGTCCTGGACTTGCTGCTGCATTGGAGGAAGCAGAGATGGCCAATGAGCGCTCTTGTACAATGCAAGAAGAGTTGACTGGACTATTGAATCAGGTAATGCTAGATAGTTGGAAATGCTTACAGTAGGGGTGGCCTTGAGAACGGCGGCTGACTGGTTTTCATCACCCACAGATAAATCCAAGACCTTAGTTCCAAGTTATTACCTAGTGTTCAGCTGAGAAAGGTGTCAAAACTAGTTACCCTTCTTTGCTCTCAGCCCAGCACCACCTACAATGCACGTGGGTGGTGCCCATGCATCTAGAGCATGGGCACAAGCGATGCGTTGGCAGTCTAATGCGTGGGCACAAACATGAGACTTTATACCCATATTTGCTCTTCCTCAAGCCCCTTGAACTGCAAAGTTCTCTGCTCTTTTGTCAACTATAACTCTGAAGCTCGGCAAATGATCCACAGGGCTGAAGGCAACCATGGCATATAACACAACCCCCCCCATATGTTTGTTATGATGCCATAGGTTGAAGACTTATCAAGTGGTGTGATTATTGCCACCGAGAAAATCAACAGACGATTGGTGAAGCTTGAGGGTTTGCAGGGTCTACAGCATTTGCCTTCCAATCCTGATTCAAAGGTTGGTGGCTTGGTAAAAATATTTTATAACTTCATGGTTGTACACTTATGGTCAGAATAAAGCTCATTGCCATCTTTTGCAGTTTCAAAGCGTTTACAAGCTTGCTTTAATCCGACATCTAGGTAGAGGGAAGCACCTGCTGCACCAAAGCTCGATCAACTTTGCCCAATGCCTTTCCTTACTCTCAACTACCGTCCCACTACACACACACACACATACACACACACACATACATACACACAACACACACACTGTCAGGCGTCATCAATCGTTCAGGGCGTGATGCGAATGGCGCTCGAGCCCGCACGCACCCTTCAAGAGCAGTATAACATTGACTCGGACCGCTTTGGGTCATTTCAAAGGGAGAGAGAAGGGTCTCGTCCGTCATTCTCAGGAAGTACACACGTCACTTCTAAGCCGTCACGTGTTAGTCAACAGGAGCAGGAATATTCAGAGCACCAGCATCATCATCATTATCAGCAGCAGCAACCCAGGCTGTCGTCAAACCTGGCAGGCAGGCCATACAATGATGTTGTCAATCAGGCTCGGGAGGAACGTCTTCATGCCCAAGCAGCAAAGGCCAACCCCGCTGAGGACAGATCCTCTCCATCGGCAATGGAGATCAGGGCCAAGCTCGAAAAAATGGTGTTTGGGCAATCAAAGGCAGCACCTTCTGCAGCAGACACACGACCAGGAGGTGGAGAGCGGTCCAACGTGCTGCGGAAGAAGTTGTAGGTCTTCACGTTTTGCTACCTAGATTCTTCTGCTCTTTGTAAGTTTCATGTCTTTTTGCCTTTGATATGCCAATGTCTGTCTGTCCAAACTCAAAGCAAGCGGCTCACCTGTTGTGCTGTAGGTACAAGTGCAATGCTTGTTGATATTGTATGGTGACGGAAGCGCAAAAGTAGTAAATGTACAAGTAGCAGTGTGCAGTTGTTTGTCATTTCCTTTTTTCTTCCACTTTGCAAGTTCGTGATGTGAAAGGTGGAGCCAGCATTTATCCGAATCTACTGCTACACAAGGATTATTTTAGCAACTTGTATCGTATTACATGGTATATCGTATTTTTTACTTAAAAGGTAATGTTGTTGTGAGATGTGCGTGGCAAGGAACGGAGTGAAAGCGTCGATTTGGCTGACATCTCGTTCTTCCGGACAGCTTCTTCTTTTGGGATACAATAGTAGTCACATTTTTTATGTCTAATTGGAACTGGAATTTTTTGGAAGTATCTTCGCGAAAAAAACTATATTTATTGCACAGCACGTTCCCCAGCTTCATTCAGATCCATCCAACCTCGGCTGGGATTCGTTTCAGAGCATGAGAGTCCCAACTTCCTGATTGTCTATTTGAGCACTGTGCAGTTAAAGGGTTTACAAAGGGTTTACAAAGGGGGGCAACCGGCAGCCACATATGTTGGGCTGATGATAGGCATTGGGCTGTGCAGTTAAAAGAAAAACAACAGATATTCCCGAAGGTCGTAATTTGACTCAAAACCCCCTCTAATTTACCCATGAGATGGGTCGTACTTTATATCCCCTAATGATTACCTAATGAAAATGCATTAATCACTTTTGCATTATATTGAGTGGGTAAATGGCTGGCTCAATAAACGTTAATCAAAACGCCCTTTAATTTAAGGTAGGGTAGGGTTACATCACTCTCTGCCCCATAGGGCATCTCAGCGGAAGTTTGGAAAAAGCTGAAACTACACCTGGCTAACAAAAGAAACAGAGGAAACATGAAACAGATAAACAAAATCTGAGCTACAGGGCCCTGACCACTCTTCCGACTTCCTGCAGCCTGATTATTGGTTGGTAATTCCCTGATATGCTTCTCGGATAGAAGGCAAAAGCACTGCAACTCGAGCTTGCATTGTAAATGTGCACGGATTAATACCTGGATTATTGATACTTATACGCCCCTGGATTACCAATTAATCCAAAATCGTTGTAAATGCGCGAAAGATGGAAATCGGTAAATACTTATTCCTCAGCCTCACGCTAATACGATAAGAAATAATTTCATTCTGACGTGCGCCCCGACATTAAAAAAATTGTCTGTTGTTTTGCCCTGGTTCTGGTGTTTCTGCCTCACCATATTCCCCCAAAAGTTTAGTAAAGCAGATTTTGGCAGGTCTAGGCATCATGGATCGGAAAGGATTATAGGACAGGCACGGATGACTACTTCTAGCTACAGCCTCTGGATTGAGCCGAGCCCAGGTACATACGCTCGTGCATGGGGGAAGAAGGGGGCACAAGTAATTTCTCTTACGTGAAATGTAAAACGCAAGCAAAGAGTTATGGCGGAAGAAGGGTGTTGTGCCATGTTTTCATCTGTAGGACCGTTGCGAGACAGACTAACCAAGGAAGTAGAGGATCTAGTGGCCGCGCACAAGGGGAGCCCACGGTGAGAGGCAGCATTGCACGTGTTCAGATTTGCAGTGAGGGTATGGAATCTTGCTGTGCTTCTGGCCTGCATTTTCCTTGTCCGAATGTAACTTTTCTCCTCCAGGTTCGCACCACACGTGACTTTATTAGGCGGATTACATATGACTAGGTGAGATGGCTTATGTGTGTGTTAAGGGCAAGAAGGGAGAGCTCAGCTTTCTGAACGCATTGAATCCAAAGTAATCTGTCGAGCTGCGCCTTTTGAAATGTGTGTCGTACTATGTAAATGGAGGAGCAGGGCAGAAGTCACTTGCAGAGTTAACACAGTAAGATTCTGCATCATTACTGCCCTTTTCTCTCTTTATATCAGTCTGTCATATTGCATGCAGAGATGAGGCCGTAAATGCCGCTTCCAGAATCGCCCAAAAATTAGAGCCTTACACTCTACGCTTTGAGAAAGCGGGGCATGGCACCTTTTTTTTCCAGTGCGTGTTCTTGCGAATGGTGCAGGTAAGAACGTTGAACCTGGCTCCAAAGTGTGGCATGGCCCCTTTTTTTCCAGTGCGTGTTCTTGCAAATGGTGCAGGTAAAAACGTTGAACCTGTCTCCAAAGTGTGGCATGCCTTTGTCATGCAATGTCTTTTTTTTCC
>Ga0307974_1001036_pt1 | contig 18547 bp, 15 predicted proteins | sample OrgLakmetagen784_FD_201812 | JGI IMG/M metagenome (GOLD analysis project Ga0307974, IMG submission 201812) | Saline water microbial communities from Organic Lake, Antarctica - #784 | ecosystem: Environmental > Aquatic > Non-marine Saline and Alkaline > Saline | place: Antarctica: Organic Lake... | reverse complement strand
TGAGCACCAGCATTGGGCAAACGCACAGCTCATGAGCTGTGCAATCCATGCATTTGCACACGCAAGGCTAGCTGGGATGAGCAGGGAACTAGTTCCAGGAGAGTGCACACAACTCTGCTTAGGGCAGAATTGCCAGGCGTAGGCACAGGAGAGAGAGGATTTGGGAAGTCAATGAAGGGCAAGAAAGCCCTTGCTCACCACCGAGCTTTGGCTATCACGACGAGGTTATGGTACCAGCAGCTTAAGCATGGATTGCAAGTACGGGCTATGAATCCAAGGTCTCTGACCAGTTCCTAGAAACCTCTGGACAGCGCCAGAGAAAGCTTTGTTAATTTGGACCTAGGCTAGGGTTCCCCAAGCGCAGCGCCACTATTTATTTCAGTTTTAGCGACGAAACGCACGTCATAAACAACTGTTTACACCAAACATCATCGAACGAGCTCATCTTGAAGGCACACCAGCCTCATGAGAGATTCAATTGAATAACGGCTAAGGCAGTGTGTTCTTGAGTTGCTGCACGCATGTTTACTTGCACTTGCACGCACCTTTATTAAGATTGCAGGCATGGTTTCCTTGTGTGCCAGTTGTATTCCTCAACAATTACCATGCATGCATTAATGTGACGTTTGTGTGCAGGTTCATGTGACCACTGCGTGGGTCAATGCAGGCATCGCTTTTCTCCGGCCGCCGTGCCACACGACATGGTCGTCAATGCAGTATGTGTAGTAGCAATATGAGCTCCATGTGATAATGTTTAGTTTAGTTGGGGTTACAAAGGCATTCAACCTGGAATGGCTGCTGAACCTATGAGAACGAGGTAAACCTCAAAACAAACAAAGTAAAAAAAGGGCTGTGACGCAACTGGAAAATGCTTATTTTAAAGATACGAGAAGAAGCAGGCAAAAATAAAGTGTAGACGTTGGTTCACCAAAGTAGACGCATACTGAAAAATAGTTACCTTTCAAAAGGTCAAAACCCACACACATTGGACAAGTTGGAATTGCAGGGACAACTGGAGTTTGAACACAAGTGTCACACTTGAAGTGTGAGACTACTGAAACTGGTCTGTACAACCGACTGGTCTGTATAACCTACTGCAATGGTACTGGAACTGAGCATGGATTAACTGCTGCTACTGCTGAATCGTGGTGCCACCATCTCCCCACAAACTGTTTCGACCGAGGTCTGGTAGATGGGGCACCTGTAGGTAAAGAATAAGAAAAAAACCACTTTGAACTGAGTCTGTGTCAAAACTTTGACCATGTTGGTGGCGTCTAGTGTTCAAGTTAGAATCTCTAATAATCATCACCACCAGTCTGCGCTAAAAGGGGTTCTTGAGTGCAGCAACATGGCTCTCACCCCCGCATCTTGAGGAGTGTTTACAGTCTTTTGCACGCTTATTCCCCAAACTACCAAGTATTGTGCAGAAGTAGTTATAATGGGATGTCACAGATTCAGGGCCATAGTTTTCGGTTGGTGTTATTATTTAGAGGGAGAATTCAGTGAACGATTGATTGGCACCTGCTCTTGAATGTCTATTCATGCAAGCCAATGGCAAGTCTTCCCCCTATTCGTACTGATACCCTGAGAAATGTGGTCAGTAAAATAGCATTGTACGTAGTGAAAACACTTGTGCTTTAAATACTAGCTATACTTAAACTGTAATTCAAGTCTGAACTATATTGTGACCTGCGCAACAACCTCCAAGCGCTTGAGGATGAAGTTACGCAATATGCACAGTGGTGAAACATTTGAGCAGAAAGATAAAGGCCAAAATATGGGGCTCCTTAACAAGCAACAAGGGTTCTGTCGCCCAAATAATAATGCAGCTTGAGAAATTTCCATAAGATGATTAAATATTTTATCCCTATCAAACCTCAAAACCATATTTTGGCACCCTGAAAACCGGCCTCTCTGTCCCAACACATTTGTGTCTGTTTCCTCCGCATAGAGCCAAACTGAAGCAGCCTTAATTTACTGATTAAAAATCTGACGGCTGCGTGTAAATTCAGTGAGCCTGGAGGTTTAACAGAGCTGCAACCTTTCAGCCTCCTATTTACCCTGCCTCCTGCTCTGAATTTCCCTCCATCCAATATAAGAAAACAGTGTCGACTGCCTGAAAGGATTTCTGGATTGTGTCTCAAAGTGTGCTCACGGCCTTTTTTTCTGTTTTTGGAACGCCGCAGGGCTTTCTACAGAGTGCAGCGGCAGGGGAAGTAGCACAATGAGCAGCAGCGTCAGCAGGTGCACGGTCAGCTGCTGCAGCAGATTTTTGCACGGTCCCAGCGACGGCAGCAATTCCAGAAGCTACAGCAACAGCAATGACTTAATGACAGCAGCTTTTTTCAATGCTTTAAAGCATGGGGGACCCAACAGCTGCAGCAGCAACAGCAGCTACATTAAAATAAGCAGGAACACATCAGCTGATCACAGGAAAACGGTTCAAGTATTTGACACTTACAATCAAATTTATCGTGAAAGGGTGTTTTCATCAAACCGTGACATTGTGCGTATCTTGAAAGAGGCTGGCGGATGTCAGGGCGGGGGCCTTTTGGATGTAGATGCAAGGGCGCTTGTGGTAAGTGCTAAGTCACGTAGGTCTGTAGTTAAGTCATTGCTGTTGCTATAGCTACTAAACCCTAAGGAAGAGGAAGGAAGGGTTGCTTGCTTGCTTACCTAGTTTTTAATTTCTGGGTGTGCTTGCAGCCTGGACGACACAAAATTAGATGCTTGCTGCACATCTGGGCTCTGCCCTAGCAACAGCAGACATTATCATGGATTTTTATAAAGCCTGTGCCCATGCATGTTGTGCCTCAATGAAGGCAATTGATAAAAGCTGTTAAGCATCCACTTTGCCCGACCATGTAGAACTTATGCCGTGGACCCTGAAGCGCCCTAAAGGGATATGTAGGAGCCTGAATTCACACCTGCACATGCGTAGTTTAGTTTAGTTTAGTTTGGATTACAAAGGCATGCACATGTGTAGGAAGCTGTGTGCCAGAGATCCACAAATCATGCACAGATCCGCAGTGTTGCCAGACAATCTTGCATCCCAGTGCCCTTTCGCGTATTTGACAAACGCTGTATGTTCAGTGAGGACTGTGCATGTTTGTTGGTCATTTGTGCCTGCAGCGTGGTTATGAGGCAATGGAGCACTGTGCACGGTACATTGTAGTCACCAAAAAGGTGGGTAAGGAAGCAGTGGTGAATAAGGTGTAGAGGTGTCATACATGGTCCAGGAATAACTAGGGTTGGCCAGAACCATATATATACGTGTATATATGGAATTTTTGGCAGAAAAATCACCATATATACGTCCATATACGGTGCATATATACGGTTCTGGCCAACCCTAGGAATAACAAACACAGCTTTTTGCTATTCTGATACAGGTATATTCTGATACAGGTTGCGGGGGAATTGTTGATATTGACAAACATTGAGACATTTGAAGACATCACAAATTTTATACAGAACAGCATTCTGACTTGGATACAAAGGGATGCTTTGATCAAAACCAGAAAAGAAGCAATGCTGCACGTTCTTTGTACAGCCTTGCAGCTTTTCTTTTAAGCGCAAGGAGGGGAGTGTGCTACCTGTTTAATCACAAGTATTCATTCTTTGCTCCCTGAGCTGGAAGAAGCTGTAAGCATAACCTTTGCGGTCTTGCATAACATATTTGGTCTGTGCTGTTCTGATATTTCAAAATGACAGTGTTAGATACTTTAGCTTATGTACCATTGGCAAGCAGGCTCCGTAACTCTGTCAGCACAACATTAACAGTTCTCGTGCAGCTTGTTCACGTTTAAAGCGCGAGACAGAGTCAACCTCATTCAAGCTGTATGGCACAGTCCACACATTCCTCCAGCTTTTGCTAGCGCAATAACAGCAAAAAGTTGCAGGTGCTAAAATCCATCCCTATAAAGCTTATTAAGTTGTACTCAACATCACCATTTGGATTCAACATCAACTCAACATCACCATTTGTATTCAACATCACCATTTGTACTCAACATCACCATTTGGATTCAAGTCTTTCAGCCACTGGTTGCAGGAATGCCAAAGACACATTTTGCTTGAAGAAGAGTACGCCCCCCTCACTGCTACGATAGTCAAGTTCATCCAAAGGCGGTTCCCTGGGCACCATTTCCACTTCCTGAGGTCGCAAGACTATGAGGTAAGCGCAAAGGGAAGGGAAGGCTGTGCCGGACACTCTTGGCATGCTGATTGAAACAATAGATAACTTATAAAGTTAAATTTTGTTTGCATCGTGAGATGCTGTAGACGGGGTTTTTAGTACCAAGGAAATAAAGATACTGCTGAATGTGTGCGTTTGTGGTTGTGTGCCCCCCAGCAGTATCTTTCAGCTTATGTAAATCGCAGATGTGCAGGCACCTAAGCAAGCTCTTCTTGGTCGTGCTGGGTGTGACATCAATGTCCAGTCCAATTCATGTCACCAGCATCATGGACAAATAGCAGCTTAAATAGAAGTTAGACCAGCAGAAGCAGCAGAAGCATAGAAGACTTCCATGCGATAAACTGCAAGATAAGATATGCAGGCCTTGGCAGCCTTGGCACTTCAAAACTTTCTCGTACCTCATCACCATTAAGTACGAGCCTCATGCTTTATTTCTCCAAAATTATCAAGTAGGATGTATCGTTTTTTGGTCTAATTACACTGTGTGTTTTAATGCTTCCAGCCAGAAGACGAAAATGTGCAGAGCTCCTAGGAACCATAGTTTGGTGCTTGTGACTATCGCGAGCTGTTGCAGCGATAGGCCAGCTGCCATGCAACAGTATGTGATGAAGGCGTGACAAACGACACGTAGCTGCCGTGTAACAGTAGCTGCCGTGACACATGACACGTAGCTGCCATCATGTAACATTATGTGATGAACGCGTGACATATGACACGTAGCTGCCATGTAACAGTATGTGATAATGAAGGCGTGACATATGGCACATAGCTGCCATGTAACAGTATGTGATAATGAAGGCGTGACACATGACACATGATACGTACTTCTGAGGACTACATGCTCTTTGACTCTCCTGGCCTAGCTCTTTGGGTGGTGTAGCTGTCTTTTTTAACGTGTTATGAGTTGCGAGTATGAGGCAGTGGGTGGAGAATGAAGGGGAAAAGTCAAGCTTTCCACTTCAGTATTTCCAGAGGGTGGAAAACTGTTGACCTCTTGCACCAAGGAGGAGACGTGAAATAAAATTGTATGGTTCTGGCCAGCCTTATCTAGGCACCACGGGTCTCAGTCAAAGGTAGGCATTGGTGGCTATATGTGGGCATCTCCCTTTCCTACTACCGCCTGCGTAGTTTAGTTTTCTTCTACGGCTACTGGTGAGCTGTGTGTGATGTCCAGATATTTTGGAATGGCATGACGATTTTTGTGAGAAGGTGTTGTCACAGGTTGTCATGTGAAAGCAATCCAGCAAAACACATGCACAGGAAAGAGAAACAGGCAACGTGAAAGTCAGCAGTGGACAGCTTATGCACCTACATCCCCACATCTCCCTTCCCAACATACACACATGCACACATACACACACACGCGCGCGCACACACACACATACAATCACTACACAGTGTAAATTTCAAACCCATGCATAGGACGGAGTCACAGTCGATGTGGGGGTCATAGTAGTAGATGCCATGGGCAAAGGCAAACACCTCCTGCTCGCCTGCTACTTCACTGAGGTAACTGTCAGTGGAGAGAGGGACACGCTCTACAAGCGAGCCAAGGTGGCAAAAAATAAAGGCAGAGACGTTGTGAGGTAGGCCCTTAGCATTTACGTGGCTGCATGATAACCTTTGATGGTGCCTGCAGATAAGACCTCTTTTTCCGATTGGAGAAAGGTATGACTCCACCAGATCAACCAGACGAATTTCAAAATTGAAAGGCTGTCATTGGTTGTTTTGTGAACTGTGCATGTGCGTGTGTGTGTGTGCTCTTTAAGAGTAGGGAAAAGGATTGAAGCCTGGTTGTTGTTTTTCTTCACCGCAGTGGAGTAAACGGCTAAAAGCAGTGCTGGAAGTGTCAAAATTTGAAAGGAATTCTATCTCTGAAGGTTTTTGACATCATCAGGAAGACAGCTTCTGGTTTGTACTTTGAGAACACACGACTGTGATAGTCAAGAAGGCAGCGTCCCAATGATGACTTCAGGGATTCATGATGCCTCAATCCAAGGGTGCATGAATGTCGTTCCCCTCCTTCATGATGATAACTAGGCTGGGGCGCTCCAGTATTCTGTCCACTACCGCATGAAAACATACATTTCTGCCCGCAGAACACTGCAGTTTCTACAACAAAACGCGGGCACGCTTTCTCAATCTAGACGTGCTCACTACTGGAGGTTTCTACACGACTTCAGAGAAGTTGTATGGGTGGAGGTACGCGATGTCTAACCCTGCCGCAAAAACGTACAACAATTTTTAACGCGTGGTGCACATCAGTAGCAATCCTTACTTCTCTGTCAATTTCCGCATAAGTAGGAACGCACGAACATAGAATTCCTGTGCACGTGCCCTGTCAGGTCCATTCACAACCTCTGCCATTAAAGTAAGGCCAGCGTGTCAAAATAGTTCACTGAGTAACTAACCAATTGACAATTTTGACCTGCTTCCTCATCTCCCAAAAATTCTTTGCTGCAACATATAGTCGTGACAGCGAACAAATTTGGCTAAGAAGGAAATTTGAATAGCCAAGAAGCTAATAATTCTATCCCGGCTCGGCTCCACCGAATGTTGGAAGGGAATTTACACATGGCCAACCATCCAGGTGTAAAAAGGAACAAATCTGGCTAAGAAGGAAAGCTGATTAGCCAAGAAGCTAGTAAGTGTCATCTTGGGCATTTGCTCGGGCTTGCAATAACTGCTAAATTGGTACCAAACCATTTTGGTGAGAGCATTGCACATACTTGCTCGGGTACAAACAATAATCACCATAAACACTTCCAGCTGCAAACGGCAATAGTACAATCTAGCACGAACCCAACGTTGATGAGGAGAAAATGGAATTACGGTCTCATGTTGCTATAAAAGAAAGAGTTTATCATCTAAGACTTTGCAAAGGGTATCAAATTACCCACCATGGTAAATTGGAAGGCTAGTTTAAGGTTTAATAGTAAGTGAGCCCTGATAACAAGTAAGTCCTAAAGCTGTTAGCGTGTTTCTCGGGTATACCCTTTCATTCTGTCCTGTCAGGCTTAACTTCTGCGCATCAGCACACTTGTGCACACATGTATCTGCATCAACATACGCGCACATACACACTCAGTCGGTTCTACAGCTCGGTGTGCATAAGCAAAATTGTACAACCATACTCTTGCACAGTTACTTGAATAGCTGTAACTACATGATCTATCATAGATGATCATGATCTATAGTCACTCTTTTCACACTTTTCCCTCTGTCCTGTTCCTTCAGACCTACCTAGCAATTCGTGATCCTGCTGGCCCAGCAAAAGAACGACGGCCTGGTATAGGCTTACCTTTGTTTGAACGCTACAGGAACGGAATGGGATACAAGGCGCTCTTCATGCCTTGGATGCTTAGAGGCTTTTACAGCTCAGACTTTGATGAAATCACTTGGTTTTAGCGTAACTACATAGGAGGCTTGGAGGATTTTTCTTGTGTGGTAAAAGCATGTTGCCTTTAAGAGCATGGGCAATTGCGCGGGCTGTGAAAGCCACTTTCTAAATTGATCAAGGAAAGGAGCCATTTTGGTGCTGGGTTGGTACTATTTAATATTTTTACATCCTGTACCTCAAGTTGGATGTGGCAAGCCATGAAGGGGGTCTTCTCTTGCTTTATTCTTGTGTTTTACTATGCCTTTGCCTGTAATCGGCTGAGACTCGCATAAAGCATAGGCTAGACCGTTGGAAATGATGCCAGGATTGATCATTCTCTCTTAGCAATCAACTACAGATGTTACAAATAAATCCATCAGTCAAAAAGTGTGACTTGCACTTGTCACGCAATAAGTCTGGCAGAGGCGTATGTTTGGTTTAGGTTAGTTTGGTCGGTTCACGATTGGAAATTTTCCGTAATTTCTACTGGCGTAGCCAGTGGTTGTTATTGCCAGCTTCTGGACTTGATATTGGTCAAGAAGAACAGCCGAAGACCCCTCTCAGTGTAATTGTATGTGCTCAGGCAGCATGTCTGAGTAGTTTCCCCTAGCTCTGGGGAGGCAAAAACGCAGTAGCCTGTCTAGCAATGTTTGTGTAGTTGTGCCAGCATTTGTTAGTGTTTTAGGAAGGGTAAGCAGGAGCAAGTTGAGAGGTTGGGTTGACTGCGGTTGACTCCACCATCACAAGAGGTTGAGTTGACTGCTTTCTTGTGCACAGCTCGTTCCGCTGTCCTTGCTGAGAGCCGCTCATGCATCGACACGCAATCCTTTATAGCAACAATCTTGGTAGCGCTTTCTGTCGTGTATTTTTACTGATACAGCTGCTGGTCATGACACACTGGCTAAGACCGACCGCCCCTTCTGCTTTGAAACTAAATGTTTACTTTGCTGCTGGCTGACCCAGAAGAGGAAGCTCATCAACTTCGAACACAAATGGCTACCATTGACAACCCTATTGGTGGGGGAGACGCACGGCACTTCGGGCCAATGTGTCTCCTTTTCCTTAATTGATGCAGGGAGTATTGTGCCGCCTGCGTAGTTATTTTCTTTTTTTGACACCCTTTTGGAAATCCCATGTAGGGAGCACTCCGGGTTCAAAAATAGAACGGCTGTTCCTATATGTTTTGGATGGCCTCCTGCCAAACCTCTTTACAAGGCCCAAGTCAAAACTACTGCTAAATTTGAAGGCTTCTCTGGCCTTCAAGTTGTCAAAGATGCCTGCTAGCTACAACATTACATTCTTTTGTAGGCTTGGTGGTTTTATTAGCATGCTGTACTAGAGCCTTTTTTTGAGCCTGCTGATGGTCCTTGTGACTTAGGGTTAAGGCCCCAGGGCCTTCATTTCATTATTGGTTTATGAAAGCTCCTTGGTGGACTATGCTGTTAAACAAGCCCAACCGAGATGTGCCCTTCCAACACTATGACCATTGCTCATCAGGAGCTGATCTCAAGCCAAGCAAGCCAAGCAAGCTTGCAACCCCTCAAATCCCTTGCAACTTCTCCTCTTTTTTCATCGGTGGAGTTCAAGCAAGGTCCTTCTCAGTAGTACCAAAGTGGCTTGATCCCTAGCTAACCGATGTTTGGGAAGCAGCGCAGTTCTCGCTGTCATTAGGTTCATCTTTTTGTCCTATCAGAAGGAATTTTGATGCAGGGACCGGACCGTTCTGTTGTCCTGTTTTTAAATTGCTGGTTGTCATAGATCAATGAAGGCAACAAGCACATGTCTGCATCCTTTTCGCTTCTACAGTTTTGGTAAAAGTTTGCTAACTTACATAAATTTTAGAAGGAGCATACTACGCACCTGATGAAACATTGCGACGCAGGTAAAGTAAAACATTGCATGCTGCATCAGGTGCACCAGGTCAACGTCTGTTGTGTTATTGCAGTTTATTTACAGAGAGAGAAACAGACCCAGCAGGAATCCCAAAAGATACTGTAAGGAGACTACCTGATCCCTAACAACATCAACCAAGTAACAATCAATTCTAAGGCAGTCAAGCACACGCGTTTTAACTTGCGTCTTCAACCACTGTCTTTAACGGCTGTCTACTTCCGGCAGGGATTTTGTGCCTCGCCACTGTTTCCCTCACCAGGGCTTCCTGTTCATCACCACAACAACAAGCAAGGAACCAGGAAATATATTTTAAATGCCAGTGCCTGCTGTGTTTCCCAGCTGTAAGAACAGAGGGCGTGACACTAAAATGCTTGATCAAGGTGGTTAGAACAGAACCAGCTTTCTTAAATGGTTAACAGTGATTGCTTATCAGGTGCTTGTATCCACAACTATGAGGATGTGTGTGTGTACGCATGCGTGCACGCAACATGAGTGCGCTTTCTCTCCCCTCACCTGTGCCGTTTGTGCGTGAGCAAGCTGCTGCCTGAGCGACTGGAGCTCGGCATTTGCGCGCTTGAGAGCGTTTGTCTTTTCTTCAGCCTGATCTTGCTCATTTAACGTATCCACATCCCTCTGCAAGCGCAATCAAAATAGTGCTGCTCACTGTTTGTACACAAAAGGGTTAAAAACTATAGCCTTTATTATAGGTACTTCACATCCAGCGTGCCCACAACCCTGCATGCGTGATCTGCACTCTGTTTGTTGCACTCTGCATGCAATGAGTAACGCTATCTAGGCAGTTACTAAGGCCGACGCATCCCTGCATGTGATACGTGATATGTGAAATATGTCCGAAACCAACAGTCCTGCTAAACAATGCTTGACCTGCACGCTTGACAAACCTAACCTTAACCTGAACCCAAACCTAAACCCTAAACCTTAAACAATGTTTGACCGGCACACTGTACATCCCTCACTGCACGCCCTCGTTGAAATTTTAAACCCCCTTCATATGTGCGCATCCACAAACATTATTACCCGCATTTGTATCCACACCCACACCAGTCAGCATTTGTGTTTGTTTATGATCCACTGTACAAAACAATTGTAATTTTGAGCCTTCATAACTTGTCCTGCTCAAAAGCAAACAAGGAGTGCACAAAAACACACCTGCATTGGCAAAACCTGACACTCTTGTCTCTCGCATGTCTATTTTGCCTTACCACACACACACACACACACACACACACACACACACACACACACACACACACACACACACAAACACACACACACAAACACACACAAGGCACATAGCCCACACAATCACATGTACCTGCTCCTGCAAATAGTGTTGCTGTTAAACATTTGCAGTCAGTCTGACCTTTAAAAAGCAAACACAAGACATAAGAAACACCAGAAAATCACACAACACACACCTGCACTAGCAAAGCTGGGTGCTCCTAAACCTCCTGAATCAGCCTGTGCGACTAAAAAAGCACCACACACAAATAAATAAACTGGCAAAGCACACAAATCAATTTCATATCCTGCACCCCTGCAGCTTGTATAACACGCAACGTACACACCTGCCCTTGCAACTCTGTGTATCCCTGAACCTCGGCAGCCAGCTTGTGCTGCTCTAATGAAACCACAAAATAAGGAGGAGCACGCAATACACACGCCTGCACCCCTGCAGCTTAAATGACACACAACATACAGAACGCACACACATGCAGCCTAAATGACACAACATACAGAACACACACACATGCAGCCTAAATGACACAACATACAGAACACACACACCTGCAGCCTAAATGACACACAACATACAGAACACACAGACACCTGCAACCTAAATGACACAACATACAGAACACACAGACACCTGCAGCCTAAATGACACAACATACAGAACACACACACCTGCAGCCTAAATGACACACAACATACAGAACACACACACCTGCTCTTGCAAGTCCTGGTGCTCCTGAACCTCTGTGGCCAGCCTTCCTTGCAGACTGGCAGCTGCAGCCTGCATTGCAGTCACTGCGTGCGTGGCTGACGTCTTCTGGCGATCCAGGCCACTGTGCCAACCCTGTAGGGTGGTCTCCCACGCACTGTTGGAGGACTTGGCCAGCTGATGCAGTGCAACCTAGCAGGCAGAGTTTTGTGTGTATGTTTGTATGTGTTTGCATATATATATATATGTGTGTGTGTGTGTGTGTGTGTGTGTTGGAGGGCTTGGCCAGCTGATGCAGTGCAACCTAGCAGGCAGAGTGTGTGTGCACGTGTTGATGTATAGTCGTGCATCAGTGTATGTATAGTCGTGCATCAGTGTATGTTTAGTCGTGCATCAGTGCATAGTCGTGCATCAGTGTACGTATAGTCGTGCATCAATGTATGTATAGATGTGCATCAATGTATGTATCGTCGTGCATCAGTGTATGTATAGTCGTGCATCAGTGTATGTATAGTCGTGCATCAGTGTATGTACGAGACTCCTGAAATGCCTAAAGGCAAATTACATCTGAAAGGCACGTATACACACGCACACGCACCTGCACTCTATCTATCGCACACGAATCATCCTCTAGGCTAATGTGCAGGTCCTCACTGCCTTTTAAGCAGCATTTTGCTATCAATATTGCCTTACATCTTGCACACTTACACACACGCATGCACGTACGCACACCTGCACTTCATCAGCCTCATCACGCATTCCCTCCAGGGCATTGTGCAGGGCCTCACTGGCAGCAGCACTGCTCTCTGCTTGGGCAGCATCCAGGGCTTGGTGGGCGTGATGCAACAGGCTATGGAGCTGTGAATACGTGTGTGTGTATCTGTGTGTGAGTGCATGCATGTGTCTATGGGAAATCTGTGTGTCAAAATTCCATTCGTGTTATTTAGATGCACGCAATGCATGTTGGTTTGATGAGTGTGATGTAACAGGCTACAGAGCTGTGAATACGTGTGTGTGTGTATCTGTGTGTGTGTGTGTGCGTGCATGTGTCGATGGGAAATTTGTGTGTAAAATTTTCATTTGCGTTGTTCAGATGCGCGCAAAACAATTGAGTTTGGTGTGTGTGGTGCAACATGCTATGGAGCTGTGAATATGCGTGTGTATGTGTACGCATGTAACTGAAAGGGGTTTGTACTCAATATGTGTTAAGCGCAATGCGCATTTATATGAGTGCGTAAGGATTTTGTACGTATGATCCATGTGGTTGCTCAAATGCGTGCAGCATTTGGGCTTGTGTTGTGTGCGTGTATGAGCAGGAGTGAGTAAACAAGGGAGAGTTGTGTGCATACTGTGGGAATATATGTGCATGGGTAACTTGTGTGTGTGTGCGTGTGTGTGTGTGTGTGTGTGTGTGTGCACGTGAGTTCCAACTGCAGAGAGAATGCAGAAAAAGACACGCCTCACGATTGAAGTACACTATGCACCCTCAGGTTTGAAGCAACCGCCGTGTTCAGGTGTAACACTGGCTGTGACATGTAGGTGACGTACTAAGACTCACTGTGACACACATACTTTGTGACATGTAGGTGATGTATTGGCTGTGACATGTAGGTGACGTACTAAGACTCACTGTGACACACATACTTTGTGACATGTAGGTGATGTATTGGCTGTGACATGTAGGTGACGTACTAAGACTCACTGTGACATACATACTTTGTGACATGTAGGTGATGTATTGGCTGTGACATGTAGGTGACGTACTGAGACTCACTGTGACACACATACTTTGTGACATGTAGGTGATGTATTGGCTGTGACATGTAGGTGACGTACTAAGACTCACTGTGACACACATACTTTGTGACATGTAGGTGATGTATTGGCTGTGACATGTAGGTGACGTACTAAGACTCACTGTGACATACATACTTTGTGACATGTAGGTGATGTATTGGCTGTGACATGTAGGTGACGTACTAAGACTCACTGCGACACATAGGTTGCATACAGGTCACATATGTCATATATAGGTTTGGCCAGCACTATTTGTACACACCGTATATATGACTGACCATAAACTGGGTGATTTCCCTGCCAAAAATGCCATGTATACACCGTATACATATAATGATTCTGGCCATCGCTACACATATAGGTCACATATAGATACCTAAGTAATTTGCTGAAACAAATACTAATAGCACACTTGTAGAGTTGGCCAGGACCATATATAAATATATATATATATATATATATGTATATATGGTGTATGTACGGTAATATTAGGAGGGAAATGGCCATAAATATCCATATACGGTTTTATACAGTATGTATGTGTATGGTTTTGGCCATCTTGACACACTCGTGAGGCATGTTACATAAGTAAATTTGGCAAGAATTATTTCCTTAAGGGATTTTTAGCAGGGAAGCCCTTGAGTGCGGTCATATAAGTGTACCGTACAGACTTTATATCACCGCGCAAAAATATTGTTTTTTGCCCTGCGGGGTGACTGCGCGCACGAAAAGTATCTATTTACTTTGGGGTTGCGGGATTGAAAAACGGGGATTTTTGGCGTATTTCGGAGCCTATCAGGCAAAAATCCCTGTGCGGGGTTGGTGTAAATTAAATATTTCCAGGGTGCGGGGTTGATGCGGGAGTGTGAAACTAAAATATTGTTATGGGGCTGCGGACTGAACCCAAGTCTGTACGGTATGTATACTTCACAGTTTAAGACCACAATATGTGTATGTATGATTCTAACCGACCTCTTTGGAAGGGAACAAATCTGTGCAGATAACATACTTGAGATTGGAGCGCTGCCAGTTGCTGCTGCTGCTGCTTGCACGTGTCCTTCAAAGGCTGCACCTCTTGTGCACGAATCTGCATGTATGTGCGTACATGCAGGGTTGGTCAGTTCGATTTTTTAAAGCAAGGGTTCGATAAAGTTCGTGAAAGTTCGCGAACCCAAACTTTTGACCGGACCCCGAACTGAACAACCTTGCGTACATGTGTGTGCATGCGCAGATGTGTGCCTCTACATCTCTGCACGTGTGAACACAGAAAGAGTTTTTACGTGAGGAAAGAACGCTGCAGTCTATGACAAAGACTCAAACAAAACATAAGCGCCATAAAGCACGCATCACACGCATGCAGGAGCTATTGGAATTGATGTTCAGAAAAGCAGGTTTAGGGTAGGCACTGTGTACAGCAGCAGGTTGGAAGCTCGCCCACCCAACAAAGCAACCTCGTGACTGAATCACTATTCATCCTCCAACGTTCATTACACATCCACAGCCACAGAGCACCTGCCAATCCTTCACACCTGTGTGTCCAGTTATCATCATGCCAATATTCACTCTATATTCCTCCTCACAATTGTGTTCAGCTTCACATCCACACATGCGTGTTGAATTCCCGTTATCAAGTGCATTCACTCATCACTTTTCCACAATTGTGTGAAGCACCACATGCACACATGTGTGTGTTGAGTTCCCGTTATCAAGTGCACTAACCCATCACTCCTCCACACAATTGTGTGAAGCACCACATGCACACATGTGTGTGTTGAGTTCCCGTTATGAAGTGCACTCACCCATCACTCCTCCACACAATTGTGTGAAGCATCACATGCACACATGTGTGTGTTGAATTCCCGTTATCAAGTGCACTCACCCATCACTCCTCCACACAATTGTGTGAAGCATCACATGCACACATGTGTGTTGAGTTGCCGTTATCAAGCGCATTCATCCATCACTCCTCCACACAATTGTGTGAAGCATCACATGCACACATGTGCGTTCAGTCCTCTGTACACTCACTTCTCATTTCCTGCCCACCCCACATTGTTGTATACACCGCAGCTTCACAGCCACGCATAAGGAAAGCCCTTTCTGGTACCATTACCAACTCTCATCAGGAGCCGGTCTGAAGCCAAGCCTGCAACCCTCCTAATCCTCGCTAATATGTATTTCCTCTTTCTCAATGGTGGAGGAGTTCTAGGGTACCCGGTACCAAAGTGGCCCCTTTGTTTCAATAAATATGGGGAATGGTATTTCACTGCCTGCGTAGCAAATGTTTTTTTTAAGTCACACCATCCTGTGCTGCCAGGAACTGTCTACTTGGCCATGCACACAAAATGCCTTGGCCATGCACACTATATACCTTGGTCATGCTCACTATATGCTTTGGTTATGCACACTATATACCTAGGTCATGCACACTATATACTATATACCTTAATCATGCACACTATATACCTTGGTCATTCATTCACGCAAACCTTCATTCATTCAAACTAACCTGGGGTGCTGGCCTGCTTGCTGGCCGTGTGCTGTTTGACCCTCAGAGCATCGCTTACCTGTGCTGCCAATTGCTGGGCGTGGTGCTGGCCTGCTTGCTGGCCTTGCATCACCCCTCCTGCTTCCAGCTGATGCAGGAAGGACAGCACTAGCTGCAAGCAAGGGTGGTTGCATTTTTGTGGGATGCATGAATCAAATACGGTTGGCCAGATCCATAGTACGGTGTAAAAGTACGGCCCTCGGCCAGCGCTAGAAGTAAGGACAAAAGACAATGGGAGCACGCAATTTCGACGAGACAGCACTAGCTTGCATGTATGGAGTAGATGGCAATGGGGGGTACAGTGTGTCCACAGAAACAACATATAAAAGGGAGTGCAGTGTGTCCACAGAATGGGGAGTACAGTGTGTCCACAGAATGGGGAGTACAGTGCGTCCACAGAATGGGGAGTACAGTGCGTCCACAAAAACAACATATAAAAGGGACAGCATCCTTAGCTGCACGTGAGGGTGAGCACGTTTTTGCAAAAGTATGGAAACAACATTGTGCTTTGCAAAATGTATGTTAGATTGCAAGCTTGTCTACATGAAACATTGTACTAGTTCCAGACACCAATGTGCAAACATACGATACAAAGCACCTGCTCCATCAACTTGCTCCATCAACTTGCTCCATCAACTTGCTCCATCAACCTGCTCCATCAACTTGCTCCATCAACTTGCTCCATCAACCTGCTCCATCAACTTGCTCCATCAACTTCACGTTCAGGCTTAGTCACGATCAGACTTAGAGACACACACAAACCCATGATTGCACCCCATCATATCCTCCTCGCAACAAAAGGAAGACACACGCAAGTTCACAGCACACTAAATACACCTGCTCCATTGCCTCCACAGCCCACAAAAACACCCCCCACAATGCACACTTGCTGCACCGGCAGTGGAACAGTAAAACACAGAGGACACGAAAAAGTTGCACACTCAATCCACCTGCTCCACTGCCTCCACAGCCCGCGAAAACACCCCATCCGCCCTCCGGCACCAAGCTACCCCTCCTGCACCTCCCCTGAGTCCCCTTTCTTCTGGACCCCCACACATTACGCTGCTGCCTCGGCTGCTGCTGCTGCTGCCTCCGCTGCTGGTGTCAGCTGCAAGATGCAGGAGGGGGAAGGTAGGGAAGAAAACAGGTTGATTTTGATTTTAATTTTATGAGTGACGAGTGATGAGTGATGAGTGATGAGTGATGAGAGTGGATACAGACAGTTAGAACTGTATAGGTTTGGCCAGAACCACACACAAACACATACATATGCACGACGTGTTTACGGTACACTGTGTTTTAGCAGGGCAGTTTCCATACACACGCCCATTTAAAGTGTCTAGATACGGTTCTGGCCAACCCTAACAGTGTGAGCACAGCCCCCCTGCTTTCCTACAATCTGCTATTGCAGCTGGGAGTCGGGAAAGCTTGCAGATGTGTGCGTGTCTGCCTGTATGGAATGAGTTGCCTGTATGCAATGTGCGTGTCTGCCTGTATGCAGTGTGTTGCCTGTATGCGATGTGCGTGTCTGCCTGTATGCAATCTAATGCAGGTGTGTGCGTGTCTGCCTGTATGCATTGTTTGTATGCAATTCTCACACAAAGCTGGCAAACACCTCCTACCCGGGCTCCTCCTCCTCGCTGCTATGCGCGAGGTATACAACACCACAATTAACAGCACATTTTACTGTTTTACTGCAAAACTAACACATGAAACACCACAATCATCAACATATTTCACTGCAAAGCAAACACGCGAAACATCAGTGCATACATCATGACCATCCTGGACCTTGATTTTCCTCTGTGGTTTGTACGAGGCATCGATAACCCTATGCTGCTATCACGCAACACCTGCACCTGCACTTGCACGCATCCAGCATTACAGGGGTCCTCCGTTTTCATTTGTGCCATTGCAGGACCCTAATTACAGGGCTGGCTGGCGGCGTTACTTTGCAGCTCACAGCACCACACAGTAAAAACCATAACCATCTGTGTGAATGCATAAGTGGTGATGTACGGTTTTACGGTTGCTCATGGGACAGCTGTCTGTAGAGCACATCCGTAGTAAGCCTTTAACGTGCATGGTTACTACAGTACGTACGTTCGGCAGGACATGGTATGGGTGAACACATGTGTTTATCATGACGCACACGAAAACAAAAAAAGAAAAACTACGCAGGCAGTGAAAACCACTCCCCACATTAAGCTAAGGAAAAGTAAGCCACTTTGGTACCAAGTACCGTACAACTCCTTTACCAGCAGACAAAAAAGGCCCAGTAAAGGCCCAGAGAGGTCCAACAGAGTACCAGAAGGAGGAAAGAAGTCACAAAGAGACTGGAGTACCAGCCTCAAACAAGCAAGAGCACCAGGCACAGACGCTGCAGAGCTAAGCTGCTAAGGGTGAAACACGCATTTGCTGTTTCAATACAGACTTGCTGGTTTGACGCAAGCTATCGAAGTACACAAGCGCCTATGGGTATGCATAATGGGTTATGGGTGTATGAGTGCATAATTTTGCTTTTGCTACTTGCTATGGTTTATGGGTGGCATGAGTGCATTGTTTTGCATTTGCTACTTGAGTGCGTGCACTTGCCATTTCAAAAGGCACGCTTTGGGGCTATTTTGTTTGGCTGTGAGGTTTGATTTGAGTCTGCACCTGTGCGCCCTTGAGTGTATAAATGCGCACACAAAAAGTTGCAGCCTCCACCTGTATGTAAGGGGTGCAGGCTGAGGCCATCCTCAAGGCCCCACCGTTATCCAAGAG
>Ga0307974_1001034_pt1 | contig 18554 bp, 24 predicted proteins | sample OrgLakmetagen784_FD_201812 | JGI IMG/M metagenome (GOLD analysis project Ga0307974, IMG submission 201812) | Saline water microbial communities from Organic Lake, Antarctica - #784 | ecosystem: Environmental > Aquatic > Non-marine Saline and Alkaline > Saline | place: Antarctica: Organic Lake... | reverse complement strand
CCCCTTTTCCCCCACGCACAAGCTACGCTGCCAATATGGCTGCACTGATTGCCCTGACCAGCAAAAGGAGGCAGCACACGACTGTAATCAGCGACGCCAATAACCACGCAAGCTTTTCCTGTGCCCAATTCTGTGTACCACTTATCAAACCCACTTGACACGCAGGCTATGCTGCCAACATGGCTGTTCTCACGGCACTGACCAGCATGGGGGGCATGCACGTGGCCATTTTCAGCGACGCAAATAACCACGCAAGCTTTTCCTGTGCCCAATTCTGTGTACCACTTGTCAAACCCACTTGACACGCAGGCTATGCTGCCAACATGACTGTTCTCACTGCCCTGACCAGCAAAAGGAGGCAGCACACGACTGTAATCAGCGACGCCAATAACCACACAAGCTTTTCCTGTGCCCAGTTCTGTGTACCACTTCTCAAACCCACTTGACACGCAGGCTATGCTGCCAACATGGCTGTTCTCACTGCACTGACAAGCATGGGAGGCAGGCACGTGGCCATTTTCAGTGACGCCTTGAACCACGCCAGCATCATCGACGGGGCGCGTTTGGCCTGCAGAGGGAAGGGCGGAGCCACGCTGCACGTGTACCGCCACAATGACGTGGCACATTTGGAGCAGGTGAGGCTGTGTGCATGCTTGGGCTGAGGGAGCAAACGAGCAGGACGTGTGTACCGCCACAATGACGTGGCACATTTGGTGCAGGTGAGGCTGTGTGCATGCTTGGGCTGAGGGAGCAAACGAGCAGGACGTGTGTACCGCCACAATGACGTGGCACATTTGGAGCAGGTGAGGCTGTGTGCATATGCTTTTAGCATTTGGGCTGAGGGAGCAAATGAGCGGGACGTGTGTACCGCCACAATGACGTGGCATATTTGGAGCAGGTGAGGCTGTGTGCGTATGCTTTTGGCATTTGGGCTGAGGGAGCAAACGAGCAGGGTGTGTGTACCGCCACAATGACGTGGCACATTTGGAGCAGGTGAGGCTGTGTGCATATGCGTTTGAGCATTTGGGCTGAGGGAGCAAATGTGCGGAGTGTGTGTACCGCCTCATCGTTCATGTGCTTCTGTGTGTTTTGCATGATGTGCACATGTAATTGTTTCCCACGAGTGTGGTGGGGGATACCTGCGATTCATCACTGAGGGGGCTTTTGTGTGTTGCTCCCTCAATCGGAATTTCTTTGTGTATGAGTACAGCATGCAGGTCAGTGTCGTTGTCTTGCTATTATGGGAATGAAAGTCTGAGTGCCTTCGTTGTGCGGTGCTATCCACTACTCTGCTGTATCTGACAGGTATTTTGATTAAAGAATTAAGTGTGAGATATGTACACACACACGTACAATATACACATGTTTGCATGCACAGTTCACATGAACACACATACACACGTACACTCACACACAGCTGCTGCTGGGTCTGCCTGGTGGCACATTGGCCCTGGTGATTACGGATTCGCTGTTCTCCATGGACGGGGATTTTGCAGACCTACAGGTGCGCTTGTGCAGGGCCCTGTGTGCTTCATGAGTAGGGTTGGCCAGAACCGTATGTACATACCGTATATGACCGTATGTATGATGATTACTCTGCTTAACATACCGTATATACACCCTATATACATATATATGTATGGGTCTGGCCAACCCTATTCATGAGCCCTCACGTCTTCACTTTCACACCCATGTATGTGTGTGCATGTAGAGCGCTGTGCAGCATGCAATCTGTGCATGTTGACAACATACTGTTGAACGCATCTCAGCTCAGACCGACTGTTGTCCGTTGTATGATGCATGATGCCAAATCCAGGACACATACCGGTAATACTAGGATAGGCCGGAACCTATATACACATATAAACACGGTATACGTACGGTATTTTTTGGCGGGGAAGACATCAATTTATTGTATCGTAATGTACGGTGTACTCTTACGGTATATACGGTGTATGCACGGTATCTTTCGGCAGGGTAATCACTAATATATTGTATTGTAATGTACAGTGTAATTATATGGTCTGGCCAACCTTACGAAATGCTCGTGATTCGGGTTTGCCAGAACCATACATATACGGTATATATACGGTATTTTTGATAGGGAAATCACTAAATACACGGTCATGTACAATGTATATATACGGTTCTGGCCAACCCTAGAAATGCATGGTGAATAACTATGAACTATACTATATGACCGTATGTATGGTGGTTTCCCTGCTGAAAACACCGTATGTACACCGTATATACCTATAAATGTATGGTTCTGGCCAACCCTATGTGTGACCCATGTACAGCAGCCTGCCTCACACCGGACAAGTCTACTGTTGAACCTATGCTGCCCTTACACAACCTATGCTCCGTACACAACATCCCTTTATCATGAGCACACAAGAAGTCAAAAGCCAAAAGTCTGCGCTGACAAGGAGGAGGAGGAAAGGCACTACAACCAGAGCCCCACTGAAAAACCGGTCTTCGTACTTAGTATCATTTCCCCCTAGGCACTATGAATGATCTGCGTATGTCATCAAATTGCAGCTCTCCACTACTCAAATCACTCTCCTGTCCCCCCCTTCTAGCCTCAAGAAGTTGCATCCCTGTGTGCTTGCGTATATCAATTATAGCCTCAGAAGTTACATCCCTGTGTGCTTGTGTATGCCATACTCTCACGTCCTTGACTTGTGTCTCCACCACTCTCCTGTTCTCCCTACCTTGACCTCAGGCACTATGAATCATCTGCGTATGTCATAAAATTGCAGCTCTCCATTACTCAAATCACTCTCCTGTCCCCCCTTCAAGCCTCAGGAAGTTGCATCCCTGAGTGCTTGCGTATATCATACTCTCACGTCCTTGACTTGTATCTCAAATCACTCTCCTGTTCTCCCTACCTTGACCTCAGGCACTATAAATGATCTGTGTATGTCATCAAATGGCAGCTCTCCACTACTTAAAATCACTCTCCTGTCCCCCCTTCTAGCCTGAGGAAGTCGCACCCCTGTGTGCTTGTGTATGCCATACTCTCACGTCCTTGACTTGTGTCTCAACCACTCTCCTGTTTTCTCTACCTTGACCTCAGGCACTATGAATGATCTGCGTATGTCATAAAATTGCAGCTCTCCACTACTCAAATCACTCTCCTGTTCTCCCCTTGACCGCAGGCACTTGCATCCCTGTGTGCTCTCACGTCCTTGACTTGTGTCTCAACCACTCTCCTGTTTTCCCCTTGACCGCAGGCACTTGCATCCTTGCGTGCCCGCTATGGCTTCCTCCTTGCAGTAGACGAAGCCCATGCCACACTGGTGTGCGGAGACAGAGGGGGCGGTGCGGCAGAGGCTCTGGGTGTGGCTGATCAGGTGTGTGTACGTGTGGGCGTGCGTGTGTGTATGCATGTAAATGTGTGTGTGTGTGCATGTAAATGTGTGTGTGCATGTAAATGTGTGTGTGTATGCGTGTGAATGTGTGTATGTGTGTGTATGTGTGTCTGCATATGCACATGTGTGAGGCAGGCGACGCATTTGCTAGCCAGTATGTGCTATAGCAATTGTGATGATTGTTGGTATGGTGGAAGAGGGCAACAGATAAGGTTAAGGTTAAGGTTAAGGTTACATCACTATATATGCCTCAAAAGGGCATCTCAGCGGAAGCTTGGAAAAAGGCTGTAACCAAACCTACCTAAACAAAAGGGGACGCTTCTATAATAGATAAGAGGGGACGTTTGTCTGCAGAAGAGGGCAACAGATAAGCAGGGCCTGTGAAGATTCACCAATTGCTTCAAAGGGAGAGCCTCATTTGTAGGGTTATCCAGGACCTTATGTGGGGTGCCTGTATCCGTTACCAGACCAAAACTGCTGTAAAACTTTAACCAGACCAAAACTGCTGTAAAACTTTAACCAGACCAAAACTGCTGTAAAACGCGCCTAGAAACTGCTCTGTTACATGTTGTAGGTGGAAAACGAATCAAGGACACGGATGCTGTAAAACGCGCCTAGCAACTGCTCCGTACACACAAGTTATGGGCAGGGTTGGCCAGAGCCGTATATATACACTGGTATGACCGTATATTTGGTGATTTTCCTGCCAAAAATACTGCAAAAATACCGTATATGCACCGCGTGTATAAATAGTTCTGGCCAACCCTAGTTATAGGTGGAAAACGAAACGATTCCAGTGGCGAGCTCCCCTTTTAGGAGTACAGGTGCCTTATGTGCCAAGCCTCTCCTCTGTTCGTGCCACAATGATCACCATGCTCTCCTGTGTTCGTGCCACTGGATGCTCTCCTCTGCACATAATGACAGACAAAGCTTCTCCTCTGTTCGTGCCACAATGATAATTACCATGCTCTCCTGTGTTCGTGCCACTGGATGCTCTCCTCTGCACATAATGACAGATGAAGCTTCTCCTCTGTTCCTGCCACAATGATTACCAATGATCGTGCCACAATGAACTACCACCATACTGGGGTGCGGTCAGAAGGAGTTTTAACGATGGGGTTGCAATGGTTACAATGTGCTGTCTCCTCTTCCTCCTGCACACAATGCAATGGACCACCATACTGGGATGCGGTCAGAAGGAGATTCGATGTTGGTGTTGCAATGGTTGCAATGTGCTGTCTCCTCTTCCTCCTGCACACGATGCAATGGACCACCATACTGGGGTGCGGTCAGAAGGAGATTCGATGATGGGGTTGCAATGGTTGCAATGTGCTGTGTCCTCTTCCTCCTGCACACGATGCAATGGACCACCATACTGGGATGCGGTCAGAAGGAGATTCGATGTTGGGGTTGCAATGTGCTGTGTCCTCTTCCTCCTGCACACGATGCAATGGACCACCATACTGGGGTGCGGTCAGAAGGAGATTCGATGTTGGGGTTGCAATGGTTGCAATGTACTGTCTCCTCTTCCTCCTGCACACGATGCAATGAACCACCACACTGGGGTGCGGTCAGGAGGAGATTCGTTGTTGGGGTTGCAATGGTTGCAATATGACGTCTCCTCCTCTGCACTTGTTATAGGTGGACATACGGCGTTATTCAAGAATGGCACCGTATATAACGATCGTAAATAACGGCGTTACTGTCACTAAACTCTGACGATTGACGGCGTGATTTACTATTTTCACCGTCAATTTGACATAAATTACGCCGTCAGCGTCATTTACCATTGACGCCGTCAAGCGTCAGGTGCACAACACTGCCACTAATGTGTGGACAGGCTTTATGCTACTTCATACTTCATACCAAAGCGTCAGGTGCACAACACTGCTTTTGTTTTAGGTGGACATCCACATTGGTACCCTTTCAAAGGCCTTTGGAGCCATGGGCGGTTTTGTGGCCACATCCACAGTCATCAAAGCATTAGTGCTGAACAAGGTGAGGTCGTTCTTCTGCTTTGGCTGTTCAAGCCTGTGTTTGGCTATGTTTCAAGGGGCTAAGGTTGCCGGGAAACACATTGCATAAGGACACCGTAGTGGCAATCTGTGCAAGACAAAAGCCCTAATCCGGCTGCTCTAAAAGGCCATGAAGAGTTATGGCTATGGTAGTAGGGCACCACAGCCAGCATGATGACGATAAGACATTTCAAAGCCCAGTGGTAGCTATTTCGAGGGCTGCTCATGTCATGGTATACACTTGCTTTCACTAAGAGCCGTTCTTGTCACAGTGTACACTTGCTCTCAGACAGGACTGCTGACATCATAGCACACGATTGCTTTCACACAGGGCCGCTCACATCACAATACACACAGGGCCACTTTTGTTATGGTACACACTTTTTCTTACATACACAGGGCTGCTCATGTCACGGTGTACACTTGCTTTCAGACAGGACCAATCCCATCACAGTACACACTTCAATAACGCTCACACAGGGCCGCTCCCATGTGTACTCCACTGCCCTCCCCCTCCCTGTGGTGGCAGCCGCACAGACAGCGCTGGCCGTTTCTAATCGGTGTGTGTATGATATGTTCGTGTGTGTGTGTGTGCGCGCGTGTGCGCGCGCGCGTTTGTGTGCATGGTGGCCTGCCTATAATTACAAACAAAAGGAAGTGCATATGCGCTGATGCTTATTAAGGTCATGATTTACGGGGGCCCCCAAACTGACTGCCTCCCAGACTTTTTAAAGTCCCTCTTACTTTACCTACCAGGTGAGATGCGTGTGTTTGCCTCCCTCCCTATGTTTATTGAAGAGTCGGTCCTAAAACGAAAACACAACTCGTGTATGAATTTTAAATCACTACCATTTCCAGCTTTGCATGCTATGCCCATGGCGCCAGACGTACTTATAACGAAATTGTCAAAAACCGAGTCATCGCTTATCGTGTTTTTGCAAGGATTGCTGGCGCAAAACAGCTGTGTGTATATTGGCTGTTGTGGTGCCTGATGTGCTTTGTGTCTAACTATTTTCAAATAGTTTTTGTCTTACATCCTTGTCATAGGGGATTGCTGGCACTGGGCAGTAGAATTTCAACAACCTGTAATATGACGCGATCGAAGTGTTGGGTCGTTCTCATTTCATGTGTCACATAACCCTAACCCTACTTTGCTTCCTGTTCGCAGTCTCGTTCTCATTCCATGTGTCACATAACCCTAACCCTACTTTGCTTCCTGTTCGCAGTGTCGTTCTCATTTCATGTGTCACATAACCCTAACCCTACTCTGCTTCCTTTTCGCAGTGTCGTTCTCATGTCATGTGTCACATAACCCTAACCCTACTTTGCTTCCTTTTCGCAGTGTCGTTCTCATTTCATGTGTCACATAACCCTAACCCTTACCTTGCATCCTGTTCGCAGTGTCGTTCACATTTCATGTGTCACATAACCCTAACCCTACTTTGCATCCTGTTTGCAACGTTTGGGTTGCAGTTAGGAATTATCTGAGTTGGTTATTCATCCTTGCCTTTTGAACACTGAACCTGCCAGGTTCTAGGCTTATTAGATTAATTAGTATTTGTAACATCAATACGCTAATGGTTGGGGCTGAGGGCCTCTGAACTGCCAGCTGTGTAGTTGGCTTCGCAGCGAACTCGCCCACTCGGTGGTGCTCCTAGGTGAGAGACCACCGATAACATTGCATCCTGTTTGCAGGGAGAGCTGGCGCCGGACGGCTGTTTGGTCATTGGTGGAGCGTCTAGGAGCGGGCCTTGGCATTCCTGCCCTCAGTCCTGTGGTGCCCCTGGTGGGTATAGCCGTACCATATGATTAGGGTTGGCCAGAACCGTGTATCTGCATTGTATATGATCGTACATATGATTAGGGTTGGCCAGAACCGTGTATTGGCCAGAACCGTGTACATATGATTAGGGTTGGCCAGAACCGTGTATTGGCCAGAACCGTGTATTGGCCAAAACCGTGTACATATGATTAGGGTTGGCCAGAACCGTGTACATATGATTAGGGTTGGCCAGAACCGTGTATTGTCCAGAACCGTGTATTGGCCAGAACCGTGTACATATGATTAAAGTTGGCCAGAACCGTGTATCTGCACCGTATATGATTGTATATATGATTAGGGTTGGCCAGAACCGTGTATTGGCCAGAACCGTGTACATGTGATTAGGGTTGGCCAGAACCGTGTATCTGCACCGTATATGACCGTACATATGGTGATTTCCCTGCTTAAAATACCGTATGTACACCGTGTATACCTATGAATGTATGGTTCTGGCCAATCCTACGTATGATTGTTTCTGCTGTGGGTTCATGCGGGTGTGTGTACTTACGTGTGTTCTGTTGGCATATGTGAAAGAAACGAGGATCCAAAGGAAAGAAGTTATACCTGCTGTGAATTTGTCCATCTTGAGGGCCTGCTTGCAGCGAAACCTCTTCTTCATATAGAAAAAGAAAAGAAAAAAAATATGCACTGCGACAAAAGCACTGCTTGTGAACAGACGAATAGGGTTGGCCAGCACCATATATATTCGGTATACATATGGTATTCTTAATAGGAATTCACCAAGTATACAGTCATTTACAATGCATATATTCGGTTCTGGCCAACACTGCATATGAAGCAACAGGTCCCTACGGCTTTGGACCAATGGCCCTGTGTGATCAATGCAGTGCCTGCACTTTGTCTTTTGCAAGAGGTTGCTCTTAAACAGCTTTTTATTATGACCGACTGCAGTCTGATGCTGCAATTGCGTCTCCCAGGGCCTGCTGCTTGCCTCATCATGATATGCCCTCCTTATTGGCTTTTGCCTAGCAAGGGGGGTTGTGCTACAACTCTTTGTACAGACCTACCATCGGCTACTTCAGCATTTTGACACTTCTATAACCAATGCTTAATCAACTCATTTCGTCAAGTCATCTGGCTTGAATACGAAAGCAAAGTTTCATTATATGCCTGCTTGCTAGCACCGTAGGAGTGAGAAACTAAGAGTCACAGATTTCTTGCATAACAAAAGCAGTGCAGCATTTCTTCTCCGCTCTGTTCATAAAAGTGCCTGCTTCTTATTGCTACGTGTATGCTGGCAGGTGGTGGGGGGTGAATCAGAGGCAGTGGGCCTTGCAGCAACGCTACTGAGAGAGCATGGCATGCACGTGCCTGCCATTCGACCGCCCACAGTACCTGCGGTGCGTGTGCATGACTTATTGTTGTGTGCATGTGTGTTGCGTGTGCATGTGCACTGTTTGTGTGTTATATATTAGGTCTCTGTGTTTGCTTAAGTGGGTGGAGTAGCAGGTCTGTGTTTGTGAATAAATGTGAATGTCTATGAGTGGTAAAGGAAAAAGCCACATGTTTTAGACTTCCCAGTGCTTCCTTGTCACCTGTAAACCCACCTGTAAAAATAAGCTGGCTCAACTCTGCTGGCATTTCCGCTGTGGCTGATTAATGAAGTAAATTTAATACTGCCTCATTGATAGAAACGCATCAATAATCCTTTGCTAACAAGCACGTGTACACTTGCGGTAACACCCACACCCACACCCACACCCACACCCACAGCCAGACACATAAACCCTTAACCCTAAACCCTAACGTGTACACATGCGCTAAATGACACGTCCGTATGCATTACATACCAATTGCACGTACATTCAACCAGATAACAGAAAATGATTTAACTACGCAGGCAATGAAAACCACTCCCCACCTTAATGGAAGGAGAAGGAGCCACTTTGGTACACACATGCACATACACACATGCACATACACACATGCCTACACACATGCACATGCACACGTGCACCCATGCACAGACACAGGTACACGGACATGCACATGCATGCTTATACATGCATTCTTACTTACAGGGTAGCTGCCTGCGAGTGCGCCTTTCTTCCGGTTTGCACTTACACACATGCACGTGCACACATGCACACGTGCACCCATGCACAGCCACAGGTACACAGACATGCACATGCATGCTTATACATGCACTCTCACTTACAGGGTAGCTGCCGCTTGCGAGTGAGCCTTTCTTCCGCGCACACTGCTGCGGATGTGGATTCCCTAATAGCCGCTGTCCAGCACTGTCTGGCGAAGGGGCACAGTGCTCCTAGTGCAGGCACACAGGCTGGTGACATCGGTTTGGTGTCAAACCAGCCGCTCTCAGCGTCAGCAGTAGCAAGCTCCTGGTCACCCTCATCGGCATCGGCCAGCAATCTGTGCGTTGCTTCCCATCAAAAGCAGCAACAGCAGTGTCTCATGACCTTGCCTTATCTAGAGGCACACGCAGCTAGCAACAGCATTGCTGCGGCGATGATGCCCTGGAAGAGGCCGTGCTTATGAGGCCTTCTAGTCTTCATCCTTTTTTAAGTCTTACGCAAACAAGCAGCCCTTAAGTCTTTAACTTCAATTGCTTCTATTTCATGTTTCCTCTAGCTCCTGTTTCTTTTGCTTAATTAGGTGTTCAGGATTTTCCCAAGCTTGTTCTGCTGAGATGCCCTTTGAGGCATATAGCGATGTAACCTTACCTTACCTTACCAGTTGTTTAATTCTTCGTTTAATCTGGTATTTGTCCTGCGTTTAGTTGGAGTCCCCCTCTGTCCCTACTCAGATGTGGACAGTGCTTATAAATGGCAGGGAAGTCATAGCAAATGTTGGATCTACTGCCAGCACATTACTCACTGCCAGATTAGCCACCTGGAGTGCACTGGCTCGAGAAGCTAGTCAAGGACAAGACATGTACACGGGCAGCAGCAAGAGCGCAAAAGAAAAACGAGCGAGGAAAATAACGCAGACCGTAAAACACTAGCATGAGTAATGGATGTAATGTCCCAGTGCTAAAGAAAAGAAGAAGAAAAGAAAAAACTCCGCTGGTAGTGATGACACAGCCAGCATGATGCGGGAGGGGGTAAAATAGGTGCCCGCACCAGGCAACCCCCCACCGCGCAAACGATCTAAAAGAAATCAATGTGGGTCAGGGGTGTTGTGTGCCGTAGCACCCAGACCCAATCCTTGACTGTTGTTGCTTGTGTTATATTGCAGTGCATAACTTGTTTTTATGAGTGCAGATGCATGTCTGATGAAGTGTTCATTCAGTTTGTGTGTCAATATTTTTAATCTTATGGTAATTCAGATTAAGGTCTGCCTGAGGTTTGTCTGTATAGTCCGTAATTAGTCCCCATAGCTCCAACAAAGATCACGTGAAGCTTGACTTCCCTGTATCCTTGTCTGTGTAGGTTGGCAATAAGCATGCTGTGCTGTGATTTTGCTTTTTGGAGTTGGGGATCAGGCCTAGTGTCTTCACACAATTTAAACTTAATCAGGTGAACCTCCCACTGGTTTGGATTCAGTTTCCTGTCTTTAGCAAGCTGTTGACAATTTGAGTCGTGGGTGATTACGCAAGAGGAGCACACAGTGCTACTAGGTAAAAATAGGATGGCGCCAGGACGAGAACTTGAAGAGGCTTTTAAAGCATGTGCTGTTAGTTTTGGTAACAACCAAGAGGGCAGTGTTTCTCAGATCTAGTAGGCCTTGCTCTGAAAGTTATCTGCGCTGCCTACGTTAGTGTAAGCAATTTGGTTGGCACTGCATGGTCCCTTTTGTAGGACTTGGATAATCAGCACGCTTGCCATATTATGGCGTTTTTAATCATGTTACTCATTGTGGTGTGTTGGCAATTTGAGAGTATGTGAAGCGCACTAGCAGTGGCCTGCAAGGGCAGATGGAGCATTTTGCATTGGGAGAGAAGCCGTACCGGTAGGCGTGTTTTTGACTAATTGTATTAGTGCGGTATCTCATAACATTGCTTTTCGTAGAATTTGATATTACTATTGCTCCAGAAAGCATTGTGGTTTGTTTATTGACCAAAGGTCTAAGGTCCTTCCAGTAGTTGTAATACCCTGTGTTTGTTTTGGCACTCCCCAGTCTGTGTGATTTGCACATTTCTGTTTTCAGCTTGGCCTTTTAATCAGAGAGTGCACGAAGCCTAGGTGTAGTTGCCCCTCTTCCGCTGGGATTCTCATCGGTGTCTTTAGCCGCAAGCCAGTAATGGTGTGTGTATGCATTACCGTCTGGAGCTGGAGGCTAAAAGTGCATGTTATGACCTCCGTCATGTAAGGCAGTGTTTGGCAGTTGCATATGCACATTCATTTCCGGCAATGCCACTATGGGCTTTCACTTTATAAAAGCAGATAGGTTCCGGTGAAGCAGAAATCATAGATGCGATTTGTTCTAGCAGGTTTGAGTGTATATGGTCTCGTTGCAATTCAGGGAAGAGTAGCTGTTTTCTAATTTGGCTTAGGGAGCATGCACTGTCCGTTGCAACCTGGGTATCCTTAATGGTAAGCTTCATGCTAAATCAGATGGACGAATCGTGTGATTTCCCCTGGGATTTGTAATGTAAGCAATGGTTTTACGTTTACTTGGTTGTTTGGCCAGTTAAGATGGTCCTCTTGTACCCAAATTTCTGACAAGAATTTTTTGCTGGGGGGGGGTGGGGGGGGTTAACCGATTCCATTGGACGGACTTTGGGCCAGAATAGTTCCGCTTAAAATAATGATTTTTAATGCCTAAGGTCGAGCTGTGCCGAGTTTCGCGGCGAGCTGTGAGGGTCGGACTTTTGACGACGAGAAGGGCTGGAAGGCGGCACGTTAATACGACGTCAAATTGCGGAATAATTTTTCAATTCTTACTTCCTTTCAGAAATTGTGCAGTTATCATGCGCCGTGATTGCCTGTGGCTGCATGGAGACCGACAAGGAGGGATGTTTTGCCGGCCACTGTTATAAAATTTTATTTACAGTGAAAGTATAAAAAATTTGAATGGGTTTTTACAAGCTCTGGGGACGGTATGCATAATTTGGCCTGGAGGACTGAAGCGTCTTTGCGTTTTTCAATAAAGATGCCTGGACTGTTTTGCGGCGTTTGGTAGGTTCTGACACTAAAGGGAGCGGAGCTTTGTGCAAAGTTCTTCAGGGTTGCACAGACAGGCAATGAAGGCGTGTAAAAAGGAAAAACACAAAATAAAGTGAGTCCTTTGTCGGTTTGAATTTGGGCGGGCGGAACGCCCCTCGATAACAAACTCGCTCTTTTCTCAGATTTTTCTGTTCGGTGCGTTTCTTAAGCCGTTGCTTCCTTCTCGCATGGAGAGGGAGGAGACGTTATACCTACAGCCAGGTAGTTTGGTTGATTGGCTGCTGTCTGGTTTTGGTCAGCTACAAAATATCCTAGTATGGATCAAAAGAAAGAAAAAGAATGCAGAAAAAAGAAAAACATAAAAATAAAAAACTACGCAGGCAGTGAAAGCCACTCCCCACATAATTAAGGAAAAGGAGCCACTTTGGTACCGAGTACCGTAAAGCTCCTCCACCGCGAAAAGGAAAGAAAAATCAATGGGGATCAAGAGGGTTGCAGACTTGGCCTGAAATCGGCTCCTGATGAGAGTTGATAACAGTACTGGAAAGGGCACGTCTGGTATGGATAAGTTTAGCAGCAAAGTTCACAGAGTGCACATGGAGCTTGGAGGCAAGCTTCTTAACTCTTTGAGAATCAAGACCCAGTTCCGCCTTGAAAGGCTTCAGAGTGACAGTGTCAATGATGGTGCCGCCCACAGCCCACACCCAAAAGGATGATGTGGAGAGTAACGGAGGCACCTTGGAGAATGTTGCAGAGGTCTTTGTGCTGTTCCTTAGCGGCGTTCAGCTGGTTCTGAGGTCTGGTGTCATCACAATACTTGATCTCAACGAGGTGGATGTCACGCCGAGTCTTGTTGATGTCTTTAGGTCGGTGCTGTCTGGGGTTGGTGGCTCTACTGGTGGCTGGCGGTGCTGCTGAGGTGCTCCCAGTCAATTGCCCCCTGCCGCTACGAAGAGCCCACCCCCCTACATTAGTTTGTAGATTTTGTGTTTTTGCAGCGATGGGAGTGACCAGCACAAAATCTGGGCGACTGGAGGTAAATCTGTCTTTATCTGAGAAGCGGGGTGGGAAGAGCCATTTGGGAACCAATCCACTTTCAGCTGTTTCAGGAACCTGGAGATTTTGCATGGTCATCCGTTCGTTGCTGCCTATATCCATGGAGACAATGCATGATCCTAAGGGGCCTGTTTTTCTGATAGCCTTAAGGATTATGCGGCATGCTATGTTGTGTCTTTCGGTGATCATGTTCCTTATTTGCGTGTGTTGGCACCCAGAAAGGATGTGCAGGGCACTGTCTACTTGTGGGCAGAGGGGGCAAGTTTGACTTGTTGAGAGTTTGAACAATACCGCATGTTTTTGATTATACAGGGTGCCTGTTCTGTATTTCATAATGATACATTTGGTCTTAAAGGGGACATTGGATGATGTTGGGTAAGCCTTGCTAGTGGCTCCATTGGCAGTGCCGTCCTTGATGAGGGTCTGGTATTACGCATGGTAGTTCGCTTCAGTTTTGGCATTTCCCAGTTTCTGGAGAAAATGCATATGTGCTTGAAGGGCGTCATGGTGGTTTTGGTAGGTACCAGAGCTTTGGGGGAGGAGAATGGGCCATGTTTGATGTATGGGCATGATTATGGGTTTGTGTTTAGTTTTCTACGTCTTCTTTTGCAAGCCAGTGGATGTTGTAGAAGGGATTCTCCTCAGGGCCTGCTGTTTTGATGGAGGTGTCTGCAATGTCGGAGTAGGTGGTGGCTGACTTTATAGCAGAGACGTCGGCATGTTCATTACCGATAATATTCGGCATGGGACTTTACTTTGAAGAAGTGGATGGGCGATGGTGATTGGCGGATTGCTTTAGCAATGTATTGAAGGACATCTCCTTGGATGTGGTGGCGATGGAGATTCGGGTGTGAGAGCTGCTTTTTGATTTGGTGCAGTGATGTAAGGCTGTCTGTGGCTATATGTGAGTAGCCGTGTATGACTGCAGCTGCTATAGCTGCTAGCTCTGCATGTGAGATGGTGTTGGTTATACCCATGCCTTTTGGGTTTACGTAGTGGAAAACATTTAAGTGAGGGTGGTATACGCCTGATCCGGTGTCTTGCCCTACTTCATTCTTTTGGAGGCTGCCATCAGTGTAAGTTTAATCCCGCCAATTTTTTTACCTCACGGGTTAGGTTTTGGCTGGAGCTGTTTTGGGGTGCTTCGTCGATATTACAAAAATTATGAGGTTGGTCAGTGCTAATCAGCAGGGCACTTGTTTTATCTGGGCCTTCTGAGGCTTGAGGGTGGTCATTGGGTAGCTTATTAAATTTGTTTAGTCCTGAGTGTTGTCCGGAACCTAAGGCTGTTTGGAAGGGATGGTTATGTATGTTTTGAATTTCCCACTTTGCCTCAGGGATTTCTTTGGCAAGTTCTTTTAGCCGGTCTTTGTTGTGAGCATTGAGGCAGACCCTGCCCTTGGTGTTCCATATGGCAATGACCTGGAATCCTTAGGAGTGTTTGGAGAGTGGTATTTGTGTGTTGTTCCAGAAGGGCACTTTTGCATACTGGATTTGGTTTGATGGGATGGTGCCCAGGAGTTTACACATGTGTGGGTGTTTGCGGCAAAGTGATGCATAGGGATTTGTGGTCATATATTTATTCCATAAAGGGAGGAGCATGAAAGTGGCTGTTTCCTCTGTGCTGACAGCAGCAGAGTAGATGGCGTGTCTTGTTGCTAAGAGCATGGTGTTTTCATGGTAAATGGGATGGCAGATGGAGAACCCAGAAACTTGGGAGGAGAAGGCATTGGTGTTTGCCCCAAACACTATGTCCCTTGGGTGCTCACTCCAGTAATGGGGTAATTTGGGGTCATAGTCTAGGGGGGATGCCATTTTTTCTTTAGTGACCAGGGCCCACTTTTGAAAGGCGGCGGTGATGTAGGAGGAGAGTATCCAGGAGAAAGAGTCTTTGCTTTTTTTGTTCGTATGTTTAGAGGCAGAGATGTCTTTGCGTGCGATGAGGCCTACAAGTTCTGATGCAAAGCTAATGGGAGGAGGTTGGACGTGATCGTGTAGACCGCTGTGTTTTGCCCTGTCAAATGCATTTCGTAGTAGGTTAAGGCGCTCGGGAGTAAGCATACCTTTGCACTTTTTGTCGACATTGTAAGTACAGGCTACTGTGTCAGTGTACACTTCAGGAAGCATAATATCATCTGGGGAGGATAGGGTATCCTTTTCTTGATACTTAATGAGATCAATGGTTGTGATCAGTTACTCACAATGACCTGTGGCCGTGATGTCAGCCTGTGGGTTGGTGGGTTGGATGCCATAGCTAACTTTGTTCCGAAGATCGACATTGCAGGGTTGGTACGTATTGCCCTCTTGGGTGGCAGATTAACCCCTGTTTTTGAAGATCATTTAAGTGTTCATCTGATGCGGGCTGAGATAAGTTTGGCGCGGTGATTTGCTCTTCAAACTTATTGAGGCTCTGCTTGAAGCTTTCACACGTGTTTTGTAGTTCTTTTGGCTCCCAGGTTGGGTTCCATAAAACCTCCACTGTCTCTCTTTTCTGAGAGTAGAGGATACATTTTTCTTTTCATTTTAATTCAAATTGATACAGGCAGGGCAGGCCCATGAATCATTGGCATCTATAGCTTCCCTTTCAGTGGCGTTGCAGCAGCTTGTTTTAAGTATGCATTGCCAGTGGTAGGTACGGTTGCAGACGTCACAGATGTACATGTCTTTAAAAGGTGGAGATAGGTCTGGAGATTCAAGTCCTAGATGATAGGAGCAAAATTCACAGCTTGCGCACTTAATTTGGCTCCAGGCAATAGTCTTACTGGATTTGGGCACTAGTCCAATTGATTTAAAAAGGGGTAGGGCCCATCTTTCAATATTCATAGGGGCATAGTAAGTGTGGTATTGTTTCTGTCTTTGGGGTGTATCATCTCTGTCTCTTTTCTTGGGGGTGAAGAATCTCCAATTATCTATGTGCAGGATATCCATATCATCATAGTAGAGTGTGTTGATGGCCTCTGAAAAAGCCTTATCCTTCTTGTACGTCCAGAGTTCTTGTTGAATGTGCGTGGCGCGCAGGGGGGTCAGGTTTAGGCTAGGAAAACTGTGGGGTATATCGAAGATCTCACATCTTCTTTTCCTTTGGAGTCTGCGCTGTGATGATGGTGCTGGGTGGTCTGCAATCTCAAAGGTTGGGTTGTTGATATTGATTTGCTGGGTGGGAGGAGTGATAATTTTGTCGCGTATATACGAGCGTGCGGTGCGTTTGTTTGGCTGACTGTTTGTAAGTTGTTGGCTGACTGTTTGTAAGTTGTGGTAGGCTGAATTACTATTTGTGAGTTTAATGCAACAATGTCTAGGATTTTAGTCAGGGGCGTATGTTGCTGACTTTCTGTTTGGCTGCGTGTCCTCTTTCTGGTACCGGGGAGGGTATCTTGTGTATGCCGTGCATGCTTTGCTTGTTTGTCTTGGGAGAGAGTGGGTGCAGGGTCAGAGAGGCAAGTAATAGCTGTAGTTTGTGGCAGTGGTATTGGCGATGTGCTTATAGAGTCGTGGTTCCTTTTTGTTTGGTTGGATACCCTTTGTGAGTAGCGTTGTGAGCGCGGGGTTTCCGTTCGTGGTGAAAGTGGAGGCCCTACCACTGTTGTGATGAGGGAGTGTTGTGTTTGGGGAAACTCAGTGCGGGTTATGTTGCCATGTGCTGTGCGTTTGCTGGGTCGAGCATTGGATTCTGTACATTGGGGGGTAATTTCCTCTGAAAATGAAGGTGTAGGTACGTTGAGTGCAACATGACCTTGAGTTTCTGTTTGAGGTTCAGTTGTGATTTTGGAAGAGGCAGGGGATGTTTGCAGCTCTAAGTTGATGTGTCAAAAACAGAGAATTAATTGGGGTGTCCATTACTTGTTGATGGATCTGTGTGTGTAGGTGGTGGAGGTGGTGGGCCTCTGATTAAGTTGTTTGTAATGGGGTGCCTGTGGTGTGTTGCTGAGGGTGGCTGTGGTGCGGGTGTTGTGTAGATGGGCAAAGTTTGTTGGGTTTGGGTGTTTGCGGGATATGAGGGCATCTCTTCGTGAGCCGATGTGTTAATGTGTGTATCTAGGAGATCTGTGAAGGAGGATTTGTTTATTTTGCGGTAAATAAGGATGGACTGTTCTGAATTTCCTTCTTGGAGTATTTTTGCAATTGATGTTGGGCTTAGCTCTTGTGTTCCAGGCAGGTTAGCAATGGCAGCAAGCCTATTAAGGGCTATGATATGCTTTTTGAAAACTCGAGTGTACTTATATCTGAGTTGTTTCCCAGAGACAATGTATTTTTTCGTTGGCTAATGTGAGGTCATGGAAGCCAGTTATGCCTAGGTCCATAATAAGCGGAGTTTGAGATTGCCTATAAACATGGTGTTGCTTCCCTGTCAAGGCTAAATGGAGCTTGCTGGCACGGATGCAGGCGAGTTGACGTGCTCGCATATGCAGGTTGATGCAGACCATTATGCTAAGTAAGGAACATCCTAACCGCTCAATGCAGGAAGCTGGATATTTCTAATTTGCGCATAGATTTGAGATTCAGGCATCAGGCAGTTTGGAGAGAGGCACATGGTCAAGATCCTTGCTCTTGTTTAAAAAAGTCTGTGGCTTATCACAACTGGTTTGCTTTGCCTGAGAGGCCGGTTTCTGATGCACGTGCACCATTTGTCTTGCCAGAGTATTTTAAGATGGCTCTGAGCAAAAGTGTCATGAGGAACGTAGCTCGGTGTAGGATTTGAGGACATGGGTCGAAGTGTGAAACTGGTTTATATGGCAGGAGTCGGGACAGGAGTGCACGTGTTTGCAATTTGTGTGAGAACGGGGATTATATTCAAGATGAGACACGTTATTTTTTCATGTATCGGTACCAAACATTTACGGCACCAGTTCATCCATTCATTTGATAATATTTCTGAAGGTGGTATCAAAGGCTTTGAAACATAACTTAAAAGTTTATTAGTGCAGCTATCGATCTTTTTGATTGATTTATTTGTTGGGACCTATAGCCTATAGGTTGAGCAGCCATGCCAGACTGGAGGCCTTTGTCCAAACTAAACTGAACTGAAACTAAACTAACCGCTCATCAGCTTTGGTTACTTACGTTAGCTCTTTCTTCAGAAACATTCATTTAAATAATATCAGGATGCCCACTCACCTTGTCAATGTTATTAAACAAATGTACGATGGAGACGAGTATGTTTTGATTGATGGTGCCAAAACTACCAGTACCGGTAATT
>Ga0307974_1001033_pt1 | contig 18556 bp, 26 predicted proteins | sample OrgLakmetagen784_FD_201812 | JGI IMG/M metagenome (GOLD analysis project Ga0307974, IMG submission 201812) | Saline water microbial communities from Organic Lake, Antarctica - #784 | ecosystem: Environmental > Aquatic > Non-marine Saline and Alkaline > Saline | place: Antarctica: Organic Lake... | reverse complement strand
CTACCCCTTTCCTACCCCACTGACACTTCCAAACGAACCTTGCCCACCAAATATGCACACAATCAAGTATCGCAACGCCTTCACTAGCACCGGCAGGTCTGTGTGCGGCAACAAGCAGCTACAGCATGGCCTGCCCATTTCTACGCCTCATGACGTTGTCTAATATGCGTGCACATGTTGATCTCAAAACGCCTTCACAGACACCGGCAAGACTGTGTACGTGAAGAAGCAGCTGCAGGGCGCCCTGCCCATTTCAACGCCTCATGACATTGTCCAATATGCTTGCACATATTTATAAGTACTCCAAAACGCCTTCACAGGCACCGGCAAGACTGTGTACGTGAAGAAGCAGCTGCAGGACGGCCTACCCATTTCAACGCCTCATGACATTGTCCAAAATGCTTGCACATATTTATAAGTATTCCAAAACGCCTTCACAGGCACCGGCAAGACCGTGTACGTGAAGAAGCAGCTGCAGGACGCCCTGCCCATTTCTACGCCTCATGACATTGTCCAATATGCTTGCACATATTTAAAAGTACTCCAAAACGCTTTCACAGGCACCGGCAAGACCGTGTACGTGAAGAAGCAGCTGCAGGATGGCCTGCCCCCCCACATGACCTCCATGTTCATGACCTTCAGTGCGCAGACCAGTGCGACCATGACTCAGGTGCGTTTTGGGTGTGGGATAGAAAAGCAGCCAGACGTCTGTGCAGATTTTCAAACAAAACTTCGACATACATGTTCTGTCCTTTTGCCACTTTTGCTTCCAGGATTGCCGTTAAAAAGGCGCAAGCACCCCTACCCTGCCTGAGAGAGCGTGCTCTTGTGTGTTGGTGTTATCATTCTGATTAAGCATGAGTTTTGTTCGCCTACCTCCGCAATGACGTGCAGACACTCCAACTTGTCATACCCAAATTCATGCCAGGAGTAGAGGCTGAGTATCTTAAACTGCGTCAACGCGCTTTGCTGTGCAGGAAATCGTTGATGGCAAAATGGACAAGCGCAAGCGTGGGGTATACGGGCCTCCTCAAGGCAAGCAAATGGTCATCTTTGTTGATGACCTCAACATGCCCCAGGTGAATTTTGTTGTGCATGTCACACATGTTTTGTTGTACATGTCACACCCATGTTTTGTTGTGCATGTCACACCCATGTTTGTTGTGCATGTCACACACATGTTTTGTTGTGCATGTCACACATGTTTCGTTGTGCATGTCACACCCATGTTTTGTTGCGCATGTCACACCCATGTTTTGTTGTGCATGTCACACCCATGTTTTGTTGTGCATGTCACACATGTTTTGTTGTGCACACCCATGTTTTGTTGTGTATGTCATACTCATGTGTTGTTGAGAACGTCATATGTGTTGTTGAGAACGTGAAGATGCTTCAAGTAATGACAAGTCATATGTGTTGTTGAGAACGTGAAGATGCTTCAAGTAATGACATGTGGATGCATAGCTTTGAGACCATGCCAGAGTAATGCCGCTTAAGCAATGATGTCCCAAAGCTCTCAGCTCTCAGCAGTGCTAAAATGTTCCGTATAACATGCTTTTGGATGTATTGTGTTGCTGAGCATTATAGTTCCACAGGGGCCCAAGTGTGCTCACGGATACATTTAATATGCATACAGTGATGTTGCTTTCAATTCAAGTGGCATACTATTCGGTCCCCTGCAGAGCTGCCGTGCCTGCTTATCTTGTGTACTTATACTTGCATATCGCTTGCTCATTAAGAACTTTGGTATGCAGTAATCTATGTTGTTATCGTGCAGGAGTATGATGGTCAGCCCCCTGTGGAGCTGCTGCGTCAGTTCATTTCTTGTGCTTGCTTATTAAACACTCGTCATGAATATATGTATGTATTTATATGTATATTCCAGGTTGAGCAGCATGGCGCTCCTCCCCCTGTGGAGCTGCTGCGTCAGTTCATTTATTACGCTTGCTTGATATACACGCATCAAGAATGTATGTAATTATATGTAAATTCCAGGTGGAGCAGTACGGTGCTCAGCCCCCTTTGGAGCTGCTGCGTCACTTCATTTATTACGCTTGCTTGATATACACGCATCAAGAATGTATGTAATTATATGTAAATTCCAGGTGGAGCAGTACGGTGCTCAGCCCCCTTTGGAGCTGCTGCGTCAGTTCATGTATTACGCTTGCTTGATATACACGCATCAAGAATGTATGTAATTATATGTAAATTCCAGGTGGAGCAGTACGGTGCTCAGCCCCCTTTGGAGCTGCTGCGTCAGTTCATTTATTACGCTTGCTTGATATACACGCATCAAGAATGTATGTAATTATATGTAAATTCCAGCTGGAGCAGTACGGTGCTCAGCCCCCTTTGGAGCTGCTGCGTCAGTTCATGTATTACGCTTAATATACACGCATCAAGAATGTATGTAATTATATGTAAATTCCAGGTGGAGCAGTACGGTGCTCAGCCCCCTGTTGAGCTGCTGCGTCAGTTCATGGACCACAGTGGTTGGTATGACCACAAGGAGCTCGCATTCAGAAAGATGCAGGTGTGTGCGGAGAAGAGGTACCAGGTGTGCGTGTCGTGAGAGTGAGAGTATGGCTGGGGGTGTTGGTTTTGGGGGGTGCAAGGGCGTTTTATTTATAACCTACATTTGTTGAATTCCTATTTGTGTCTTTTGTGCTTTGCACGCCACTATCGCCATTTTTCTGTAACATCTGGGGCTTGATGGGGAAGGGCATTATTAGGGTCGTCCAGAACCATGTACACATAAATAAACGGTGTACTTGCGGTATTCTTAGCTTGGAAATCACCACATATACGGTGTGTACGAAGATATTCAGTGCTGGCCATCCCTAGTCATTTTGCACAAATGGTGATGTGTTCCTGCAGTGGCCTTGCCCGTGAGTTTTTTCTGCATCTACAAACCAGCCGTCCGCTCGGTCCTGACATCAGAATCCGTAGCAATTTCTCGCTTGTGTGCTTTAATGTCTCAGGATGTGCAATTCGTGGCTGCACTGGGACCGCCTGGGGGCGGACGCAGCTCAGTGACCAATCGTTACTTACGCCACTACAGCGTGGTTTCAATCACAGCCTTTGACAGCGATAACCTCGGGTGCGTGGCTAGGGTTTCAGCCTTGAACATTATCTATGTGATTGCTTAAGCAGCTGAGCCCCTGCATGCCTTCCTCCTTGACTTGCCTGAATTTCCGTCTTTACACTGCAAAAACGTACACCACATTGATTTGTTCATGTAGATAAGGCAACTGTGCTTTGTTTTTTTTGCTGTTGGTCTATTACGGAGTGATGAGCAAAGGCATCTGTTTCGACTGAAGTTACAATTTCCTTGATCTGTTACATTGCCCTTGGATGTTATGCTGAAATATTAGCGGAGTCATGCCCGAAGGCATTTGCTTTACATCGAGTTTAATTCCTGTTGATCTTTTCCTGAAATGTTAACAAAGTGATGAGCAAAGGCATCTACTTTGACTGACGTTGCATTGTCCTTGATGTTATGCTGAAATGATAGCGGAGTCATGCCCAAAGGCATTTGCTTTACATCGAGTTTAATTCCTGTTGATATTTTCCTGAAATGTTAACAAAGTGATGAGCAAAGGCATCTACTTTGACTGACGTTGCATTGTCCTTGATGTTATGCTGAAATGATAGCGGAGTTATGCCCAAAGGCATTTGCTCTACATTGAGTTTAATTCCTGTTGGTCTTTTGCTGAAATGTTAACGGAGTGATGAACAACAACTTCAGCACTTTGACTTCAACAGGGGATGACCAAGTTCTTAATTGTTGCCTCTCTGCTTTTGCTTCCTGACCAAACTTCCTGACTTCCTGACCAAGTTCTTGATTGTTGCCTCTGTTTTCACTTCCTCTCTGTTGTTGCTTCCTCTCTGTTGTTGCTTCCTCTCTGTTTTGCTTCCTGACCAAACTTCCTGACTTCCTGACCAAGTTCTTGACTGTTGCCTCTGTTCTCACTTCTTCTCTGTTTTTGCTTCCTCTCTTTTTTTGCTTCCTTTCTGTTTTTGCTTCCTCTGTTTTGCTTGTTGCCCTGGGCCACCTTTGTTTGTGTCTGCTGTTAACCCTCCAACCCTACACCCATTTCACCTAGGGTTGGCCAAAACCACATATACGGTGTATATACACGGTACTTTTGGCAGGGAATCCACCAAATATACGGTCATATACGGCGTCTATATACGGTTCTGGACAACCCTACTTGCACCCTTTGGCTGATGTGCAGGCTGCTTCCTTTTCAAATCTGTGTTCTTTCCCTCACATTTAAACCACTGTGTGCTGTGTCACCATCAATCCTTGAGCAGACCACTGGATGCAAGCACTCTACCTGTACTTGCCCTGTTGAGTGCAGTACTATCTTCAATACGTTGGTAGAGCTTGTCAGTTTGGACATAAACATACTTTTTTTCAGGATCATACAAGCACACTACCTACCCAATGGATATAAACACCCACCTTCGCCCTTCCTGAGTGCAGTATCATCTTCAATACGCTGGTGGACCACTGGATGCAAACACACAACTACCCCCAGCCTATTGCCAAGCTCACTCGCTCCTTAGTGGCGGGCTCCATTGAGGTGAGTGTTTTGTTAGTTATGATACAGGAGGAAGCATTCAGCCTACAGCTTTTGGCAAACGTGTCAGCGTCATTGTGGCATGATTAGCCACAGCATAATTGTGGCAGCCAAATCGTGGCACTATTAACCACAGCGAAATCAGGGCATTATTAATAACAGCTTAGCCGTGGCAGCATAATCGTGGCGGCGTAAACGTGGCAGGATTTACCACAGCATAATTGTGGCAGCCAAATCGTGGCACCATTAACCACAGCGAAATCAGGGCATCATTATTAACAGCATAACCGTGGCAGCATAATTGTGGCAGCGTACACGTGGCATGATTAACCACAGCATAATTGTGGCAGCCAAATCGTGGCACTATTAACCACAGCGTAAACGTGGCAGCGTAATCGTGGCATGATTAACCACAGCATAATTGTGGCAGCCAAATCGTGGCACTATTAACCACAGCGTAATCAGGGCATTATTAATAACAGCTTAATCGTGGCAGCATAATCGTGGCAGCGTAAACGTGGCAGCGTAATCACGGCATTATTTTGCAATAGGCTATATGCGGGGTTTGAAAATGCATCTTAATATCTTGTGCGTTGTATGCACAGCACTTCCCTTACGAGCACAAAGCATGCAGGGAATCCCCACATATTGCTTTCTCCCTTCACTGTTCCGCACCCTGTAAGCCTGTAAGCAACTGCCAGGCACAGCTGCCAGGCACACAGCTGCGCTGCAACATTGTGTTTCACGCTACAGACGTGAAGGTTGAAATGATGCGTACAACCGCCTTTTGCCGTTATAATCTGGCCAGCTTATCAGCCTTGTTTATCCTGATTGGCGTTTTGTACTGGCAGATCTACCAACTGGCCCAACGAGAGCTCCTGCCCACACCCACCAAGAGCCACTACACCTTTAACCTGAGAGACATGTCCAAGGTCTTCCAGGTAATTTTGTGGGGCAGGGTGCTCTATGCTGGTTGGGGGTTTAAGGTACAATGCATGTTTGGATGTTCTTGGCCCACAAGAAGTATTTGCTCAATTTGTTATATATAGCCGTTGGTGAGGGACTGATGCATTCATCAAAAACTTGGTAATCTATGAAATTGACACTACGTGGCCCTGCCTCAATGTAAGTACAAGCAAAAATCATCATAAGTACAAGCAAAAATCATCATAAGTACAAGCAAAAATCATCATAAGTACAAGCGAAAATCATCATAAGTACGAGCAAAAATCATCATGGTTGTCCATTGAACAATTTGGCATTCTTTTCTGTCAATAACCTTTCTCTGGGTTATCTCTACAATATGAATCAAGAGCATCGTGAGTGGCCATAGCATGTGAGTATCTATTGCAAGTAAGTGGCCATAGCATGTGAGCATATGTTGCAAGTAAGTGACCATTCAAGATGGTTGTGCATGATTAGACATTCTGAGTTTAAATACATCGCGGTCAAGTAACCGTTGCAAGTGGTCTATCATTGCCTGTGATGATTGGTTGCAAAAGCAAACAAGTCGTACTGTATGATGCCATGTCTGTGATGATTGGTGGCAAAAGCAAACAAGTCGTACTGTATGATGCCATGTCTGTGATGACGAAATGTATAAGGAGACTAATTAGATACAGTTTGTATCAGGAGACTAATTAGATACAAATTGTACAAGGAGATTATTTAGATACAGTTTGTATAGGGTGACTAATTAGATACAAATTGTATAAGGAGACTAATTAGATACAAATTGTACAAGGAGACTAGAGCAACTGAAGCTGACACCTTAATCCTAGCGTGGCACCTTTTTGTTTTATTCTGCAGGGCATTACAGGGCACTGTAATGCGAATACCGATGCTAATACTTATGCTAATATTAATAATGTCAATGTGGCACGTTTTTGTTTTATCCTGCAGGGCATTACAATGTTCATCCTGCATGAAATCCTGTTTTATCCTGCATTGTAATTGTTATCCTGCAGGGCATTACAAAGGCCAACGAGCACGTGCAGGACGCGCTGCAGATGATCCGGCTGTGGACACATGAGGTGCTGCGTGTGTTTTACGACCGCCTCATTGACGACGATGACCGCATGTGGGTCGGCCACCATTTGTCAGAAATCATCAAGCTGCACTTCAAGGAGAAGGTAGGTGCTCAACTGAATGGGCACAAGAGACTGATTTGGGGTTGGTTCACCAAGTTGGCAGGAGATAGATGTATCCTAAATTTGGTGGAAATGTATTGCACAGATGAAGGTGTAGGTGCGTTCAACACAAAAGAGTGCGCTGATTTGAATTTGTAATCTGATTTGAATTTGTAATCTGATCAGGCGAGGATTGGACGTTTGCGGATTTATTAGAAAACGAGAAGAAGCATTGATAAGGTCTGTCCAAGGATTAGCTGCAACCCTCCTCACCCCTAACGGAGTGTTGAAGAGAACGATTTTTTGCTACGCTGGCACTGCAAAACCTGGAGTAAGGGTGTCATTGCAAAACGCCCATTACCTTGGGAGATCAAAAATGCATGCAACTTAGAAATTAAGGCTGCTTGTTGGATAAGGAGATAGAAAGGGGATGCATTGCATTGCTATAATTGATAGTATTACATTAGTAATAATTGCTCGGTACAAACTGAACGAGACGTAATTGCGCTGTAGTTGTCTACCCTGACCTCAATCCATAAGAGCCAAAGGTACTGTGGGGCCTATTAGAAAAAAAATAGAAAAACAAACGTCGTTCATGTGTGGTATGTATGTATACATGCACACTCACTACAAAGAGACTCTTAGCCCTAAAGCTCAATTCCAGCGTGCTTCTGGCAGATGGTGTGAACGACATATGCACATGGCCTTCCATGCACATGCAAAAACAAACTGCTACTGCGCACTGCGCTTCATGTTTATCTTTTTACGTGTTACGCCACCTGTCGTTTTCTCCCTCCAGCCTGAGCGCGTTTTTGACCAAGATAAATTAGACGAGACAAACATGCTGGGAGCGCTGCGTGGCCTTATGTTTGGCGACTTCATGGTGCAAGGCTCTGACAACAAGGTGGGTGTTGTTCAAAGGCTTTTTCTTCTTCTATAGAATGTGTGCAGTATGTATACGACGACGTCCTTGGCCTGTGCTGTTCTTTTTTCCATTGCGACAATCAACACCTTGTGCTCAACCTTCCGCTTGCCACCCTCCTGGAGAAACATGATTGCCAAAGGCAACAGTGTGTGTACAAGCTTGTCCGGCGCTGCTTTTTGCTAATGTATAGGGTTGGCCAGAACCATATATATACGGTGTATATACGGTATTTTTGGCAGGGAAATCACCAAATATACGGTCATATACGGTGTATATATACGGTTCTGGCCAACCCTACTAATGTACCTCCCTAGATGGTAGCACACAAAGGACATTCAGACCTGCTGACAGGGGTGCTTTCTCCTTTCCCTCTCCAGGTCTACGCCCAGATCAAGGACCAGACTGCCATGGCAGCTGTGGTGACAGAGTACCTCTCTGATTTCAACGCCATAAGCAAGAAGCCCATGCACCTCATCGTGTTCCAGGTGAGAAAACACCACGTCCCACTACCACGTTATGTGCTGGTATACAGGATTTGATCACATACTCGTCATTTGAGCTTCACCATTTCAATGGCAATCAACATGAATGCAACACACACACAACCTGTGACTTGGTTTCGTTTACAAGTTGGTGTTGCATTTGATATATAATTTAAACGTTGCCGGTCATCTGCCTAAGTGAAATGTCTGCGTCGCGGGTCAAACCTACAGTTTGCTCTGGAGCATGTGGCACGAATTGCCCGCATCATCCAGCTGCCTGGCGGGAACGCACTTCTGGTGGGGATGGGAGGGGCAGGCCGACAGTCCCTCACCCGCTTGGCTGCGTACATGGAGGTGGGTGGACTGTGGGATGTGGGTGTGATGATGCGTGGCACGGATTGTGGGAGTGTGTTTTAAGTGGATACGCGTGCTTATGGCGACTGTGTTCATTGACTTACTGCAGTATTTAATGCTTGTAGGGATGGCCAGGACCTTACACACATACCGTATATACGTGGTATATATGATATCTTTAGCATGGAAACCACCATACATATGGTCATATACGGTGTACATATACGGTTATGGCCGACCCTAAATGCTTGTGATACTGTGTTCATTGACTTGACCTGCGGTACGTAATGCTTGCGACTGTTGATTTGTTTGCTCTGCATGTGCCCTCACAACCAAACCCACACCCGCACCCACACCCACATGTTGCTTGTTCATTGTTGCACCACCGACACTGATGTGCATTATAAGACTGCAACGTTGCAGTTGCCTGAAACACGCTTTCAAAAGCCAATGGCACAGAAAAGGGGTGTCGATGCTGTACAGACGTGTTTGCTTGCTTGTGTGTGTGTTGCACTTATCACACACAGGAGTTTGAGGTGTTCCAGATCGAGATCTCAAAGGCGTATGGCAAGTTTGAGTGGCATGAAGACATCAAAAAGGTCCTGAAAATGGCAGGGGAGGCCAACCAGAAGGTAAAAGCCCTGAGTGCATCACGTGTTGTTGTTGCACCATTGGTGCCGCTGGCATGGACTGTCTTGATGCATTCCAGCATCCAAGCAGGCGTCACTTTGTCAAATACCGTGTGGTAACCCATTTGCTCTGTCTACCTAGGCACAGGACATTTTTAAGTGGCGCTAGGTCTATCTCAGCCGGATCGAGTGCAAGGCACTCTTTCTACTGAAGCACACGCATACCTCACCTTTCTTTTCTACTTCCCTCTCCTGATCGAGTGCAAGGCACTCTGTCTACTGAATCACACATATACCTCACCTTTTCGTATTCACTTCCCTCTCCCGATTCGAGTGCAAGGCACTCTGTCTAGTGAATCGCACACATACCTCACCTTTTCTTTTTACCCTCCCTCTCCTGATCGAGTGCAAGGCAATCTGTCTACTGAATCACACACATCCTCACCTTTTCGTATTCACTTCCCTCTCCCAATCGAGCGCAAGGCACCCTGTCTACTGAATCAGACGCATACCTCACCTTTTCGTATTTACTTCCCTCTCCCGTGCAGGTGGTCTTCCTATTTGCAGATACACAGATTGTGCAAGAAGGCTTTGTGGAGGACATCTCAAACCTGCTCAATACGTATGAAGTGCCCAACCTCATGCAGGTGTGTGTGTCTATGAAATGTTTCATATCTCCAAGAGATTAGGACATATTGCGGATTTTTACTTTCTGGTTATATAGGTAGATAGGTTGTCAAGCTTGAAGTTGCAGGTCGCCACATCTTTGGGAATCTGTCAAGCAAGACATTACGATGCCTTATGTGCCAGTGCCAAACCGTGCCGATAGAGTAACCTTGTGAAAAAATAGGGCTGCTGTTGTCGAAAGTGCAACATGAGCATGCGCAAGTCACGACTTAATGCACATTAAATTTAGACCTGCAGTGTGCTCTCATCATACCATACTGTACACAAATCACTGCATACCGCGGATGTTTTTGACCACCTTTGACCAAGAAGTGTCGCGACCATCTTCATTCCATAGAGTAAAATGCTTTGCAAAATTTGCGTTGGTGCAAAGTAACAGGTTTTCTAGAAATACTAGGTTCCAATCCTGGTCAAAACACCCAAGACGTGTTTTCTTGCTCCAAAGACATATTTCCTGCCTTTTGACGCATGTATGTATATTTTTGCTTGTGCCTGTTGTTGTGCCTGTTATTGTGCTCGAGGCCTGGCTTGCTTGATCATGAATGGGGCAAAAATACATTACACATGCTCGCATTGTGTCTATTAAAAGGTTCCGCATTAGTTAGTGAATTGGCTTTCAAACCTTTTGCATTACAAATGGCAAACACCATCTGCTCAAAAGCTACATCTGTTCTCGTGCTTCCTGCAGTGATCATAAACAGTGACCATCAAAAGCTACATTTGTACTGATGCACCTTACTGTTACCACAGAACAGTGATCATAAACAGTGATCATAAACATTGGCCATCAAAAGCTACATTTGTACTCATGCACCTTACTGTGACCACAGAACAGTGATCATAAACAGTGATCATTAACAGCGACCATCGAAAGCTGCATTTGTACTCATGCACCTTACTGTGACCACAGAACAGTGATCATAAACAGTGATCATAAACAGTGACCATCAACAGCAATATTTGTGCTCATGCACCTTACTGTGACCACAGAACAGTGATCATAAATAGTGACCATCAAAAGCTACATTTGTACTGATGCACCTTACTGTGACCACAGAACAGTGATCATAACAGTGATCAAAAACAGTGATCATACACAGTGATCATCAACAGTGACCATCAAAAGCTACATTTGTACGCATGCACCTTTCTGTGACCACAGAACAGCGACCTGTCCACCATATTTGAGAACATCCGACATAGGGCAAAGCAAGCAGGCATGGATGGCAGCAAGGATGCCCTGTACAACTTTTTTGTCCAGGTACGTTTACGCAGTCTGTTTGTCCAGGTACGTTTACGCAGTCTGTTTGTCCAGGTACGTATGCAATCTGTTTGTACAGATAGGTATGCAGTCTGTTTTTACAGGTTTGTATGCAGTCTGTTTTTACAGGTTTGTATGCAGTCTGTTTGTACAGGTTTGTATGCAGTCTGTTTGTCCAGGTACGTATGCAGTCTGTTTGTCCAGGTACGTATGCAGTCTGTTTGTTCAGGTACGTATGCAGTCTGTTTTTACAGGTTTGTATGCAGTCTGTTTTTACAGGTTCGTTTGCAGTCTGCTTGTACATATATGTATGCAGTCTGTTTGTACAGGTTATTATGTAGTCTGTTTATCCAGATGAGTATGCAGTCTGTTTGTACAGGTTCGTATGCTGTTTATTTGTACATAAACGTACGCAGTCTGCTTGTACATATACCTATGCAGTATGTTTGTGCAGATAAGCACACCTATACTGCCTTGTGCCTGTATTTGTTCGCTGATTCAGTCCAGTCGCATATTGCCAAACAAAAATCTTCCCAGGTGCCTATGCATACCTGTTTTTGTCTAGCAAAATGTAACATGTACATACATGCTACCAATACTGTTTTTGTCTAGCAACATGTAACATGTACATACATGCTACCAATACGCAACTTCATTGTCTGAGCACCATATACCTGCTGCCATATATATGCAAGTGTCCCGTCAATGTGTGTGTGTGTGTGTGTGTGTGCGTGTGCCACTCGTGTGTCCAGGTGCTTGTGTACAGCCACAATGGATGTAAACAGGTGGCTTGATGTGATGCTCCTGTTCTTATGTGCACGCTCTGTACTTGGCCAGCTGACGGCCTGGCTTGCTGTCTTTCCTTGAACTTTTCATATGTACACCAAAGCATCCAACTATGACAGATAACACAGATTGCTCCAGTTGTGTAACCAACCTTCCACACACACGCACATGCATACACATCCACACATACACGCACACACATGCGCACACACATATACACACAAGCACACACTCACACACACCTCACAGGAAGTGCGGCGCAACATGCACATTGTGCTCAGCTTCTCCCCTGTGAGCCAGGACTTCCGGGAGCGCCTGCGCAAGTTCCCTTCTCTTGTGAATTGCACCACCATTGATTGGTGGGTTTTTTGCTTTGTGCTGTTGTGCCTTTGAATCTGCACCACCATTGATTGGTGGTTTTTTTGCTTTGTGCTGTTGTGCCTTTGAATCTGCACCACCATTGATTGGTGGGTTTTTTGCTTTGTGCTGTTGTGCCTTTGAATCTGCACCACCATTGATTGGTGGGTTTCTTGCTTCGTGCTGTTGTGCCTTTGAATCTGCACCACCATTGATTGGTGGGTTTCTTGCTTCGTGCTGTTGTGCCTTTGAATCTGCACCACCATTGATTGGTGGGTTTTTGGCTTTGTGCTGTTGTGCCTTTGAATCTGCACCACCATTGATTGGTGGGTTTTTTGCTTTGTGCTGTTGTGCCTTTGAATCTGCACCACCATTGATTGGTGGGTTTTTTGCTTTGTGCTGTTGTGACTTTGAACCTGCACCACCATTGATTGGTGGGTTTTTTGCTTTGTGCTGTTGTGCCTTTGAATCTGCACCACCATTGATTGGTGGGTTTTTGGCTTTGTGCTGTTGTGCCTTTAAATCTGCGCCACCTGTCTGTGCAGTTCCAAGCGATCGTACTTCAAAATCACAGCAGCTCCAAGCGTTCCAAACGATCGCACTTCAAAATCGCAAGCACGCTGTACTGACATCACCATGCGCCTCTGCTTTTGCTTAAAACACTTACTCGCGACCATCGCTACTTGCTGGATTGCCAAGCTGTGAAGCCTCTGCCACAACTGTGCCACTTTCACACATTTGTTTGTCACGGCACTGCTACTCCTCGGACCATCTGGCACTTTTCTTGCCCTGCTTACACACTGTGCGCTGCTGCGTTCTGCACTGCAGGTTCACACGGTGGCCAAACGATGCTCTACACACTGTGCGCTGCGTTCTGCACTGCAGGTTCACACGGTGGCCAAACGATGCTCTACACACTGTGCGCTGCGTTCTGCACTGCAGGTTCACACGGTGGCCAAACGATGCTCTACACACATTGCGCTGCTGCGTTCTGCACTGCAGGTTCACACGGTGGCCAAACAGTACTCTACACACTGTGCGCTGCGTTCTGCACTGCAGGTTCACACGGTGGCCAAACGATGCTCTACACACTGTGGCCAAGTCTTTCCTCACGCACCTCAGCAGCAGCCATGACGATGGCAAGGGCAGGTGCGTTGTGCTTGACTGTGTAGGTCAACATGTTTACACATTGCGTTTAGACCAAATTAATAGCTGCACCTGGCCAAGTCCTTTCTTACCCATCTTAGCAGCAGCCATGACGATGGCAAGGGCAGGTGCGTTGTGCTTGACTGTGCAGGTCAACATGTTTGCACATTGCGTTTAGACCAAATTAATAGCTGCACCTGGCCGTGTCCTTTCTTACCCATCTCAGCAGCAGCCGTGAGGATGGCACGGGCAGGTGCGTTGTAACATCATCATGAGGCCCAAGCATTTCCTGCATAAAAAGGGTGCATTGCTTCCATGAGCCACCCCAGCAGCTGTTAGGGGAGCGCCAAGGGCCTGTGCTCTGTGCACTGTGTGTATGCCCGAAATTGTGTTCACTGTGCGCTGTGTGTATGCCCAACATTGTGTGCAATGTGCACTGTGTAAGCCCAACGTTGTGTTCACTGTGCACTGTGAGTAAGCCCAACATTGTGTGCACTGTGCACTGTGAGTATGCCCAACATTGTGTGCATTGTGCAGTGTGAGTATGCCCAACATTGTGTTCACTGTGCACTGTGAGTATGCCCAAAATTGTGTGCACTGTGCACTGTGTGTATGCCCAACATTGTGTGCAATGTGCAGTGTGAGTATGCCCAACATTGTGTGCACTGTGCACTGTGAGTATGCCCAACATCGTGTGCACTGTGCACTGTGTGTATGCCCAACATTGTGTTAGCTGTGCACTGTGAGTAAGGCCAACATTGTGTGCACTGTGCACTGTGAGTATGCCTAAAAATGTGTGCACTGTGCACTGTGAGTATGCCCAACATTGTGTGCACTGTGCAGTGTGAGTATGCCCAACATTGTGTGCACTGTGCAGTGTGAGTATGCCCGAAATTGTGTGCACTGTGCACTGTGAGTGTGCCTAAGATTGTGTGCTGCCTCTGTCATTGCTGCAAAACCTACTTGCACACACACGCACAAAACATACTTGCGCACACACACACACACACACACACATACACGCACACCCAGACTCAAACTCACAGCCATTCTCACTCGCACTCACGCAAACGCACGAAGCCTTGCCGGTGACGCGCTGCCGGACATGTGTGTGGCCTTCCACAACTCCGTGCACCAGCTGAGTGCACGCTTCCTAGCTGAGCAGCGCCGCCACTATTACGTCACACCCACATCGTACCTGGAACTGCTGGGCAGCTACAAGTCATTGCTGGGGCGGCGACAGGTGTGTTATGTTCTGGATGCTTCTCAGGCAAATTGTGCCTTGGCTTATACTGTTACTGTAATCTGTAATGGGCCAAATGCGTCGGGGCCAGAATCCAATCTGACACGTGACTCTTATCCTGTTTTGCAAAGTTGCTCCCTCCTGCTCACTCTCCCCTGTGCCCTTGCACTGTGTGTGTGTCTTTGCATGTAAGCTGGTATAAAGGTCAGGCTTTCTGGCACTGCTCAGCCCGCAAACTTTTACTCATTTGCGGCATTGTATTGCTGCCCACAGCTAACAGCACCTTTATGATGGCACTAGCAACCCACCTGCGCACTGTCGCTACGCTATGCAACACAATGACGGATATTAACGCCATTCCCGTGCATCATTGTGCTTGTGTGAAATAACAACAGATTATGCAATTACATCTGTTGTTTCGATCCCACAGGACGAGGTGCTGCTTGCAAAACGGCGCTACGAAATTGGGCTGGACAAGCTGCAAACCACAGAAGAGAGTGTGAGCGGCATGAAGGAGGAGCTCATCGCTCTTCAGCCTCAGCTAGAGGTGCGTACGACGGTTTAGCCTATTGCATTCCTCTACCTGCCCTCACACTGTGTATTCATGCTCCTCTCTTGCAATATGCTGCTCTTGTGTGAGTCTCTGTGTGTGTGTGTGTGTGTGTGTGTGTGTGTGTGTGTGTGTGTGTTTGCGTGTGCGTGTGTGTGTGTGCGCGCGCTGCTGCTGTGCAACCTCTGCCTCGGTTTATGCCATCATCGCCATCATGCTGCGCAGTCTCTCTTTCATTTGTGTCCAGAACATGCGTTTGTTTGCGTGTTAGTATGGATTCACGGTATTTGGTATATGGCTGTGGCGCAGGTGGCAGCAGTCGAACCCAGTGCTGCCCTAGATGTTCAGCTCATTGGCACCTGTTCATTTTCGTTGTTCAAGTATTCAGTTTGATACCACAATACTCACTGGCACCTGCTCATTTTCGTTGTTCAAGTATTCAGTTTGATACCACAATACGCACTGGCACCTGTTCATTTCCGTTGCTCAAGTATTCAGTTTATTCCCACAACACTCACTGGCACCTGCTCATTTTCGTTGTTCAAGTATTCGGTTATTCCCACAATACCCACTGGCACCTGCTCATTTTCGTTGCTCAAGTATTCAGTTTGATACCACAAAACTCACTGGCACCTGTTCATTGTCGTTGTTCGAGTATTCAGTTTGATACCACAATACTCACTGGCACCTGTTCATTGTCGTTGTTCAAGAATTTCAGTTTCATACCACGATTCCTGAACTGACAGGTGGCCGCCGTCGAGACCAGTGCCGCAATGGAAGTCATCACCCACGAAAGCGCTGAGGCAGATAAAGTGAAGCAAGTGGTCAGCCGTGAGGAGGCGGCAGCCAGTGCAGAGGCCGCAAAGGTGAGCTAGGTTTTCAAGTTGGAAGCATCGTCTGTGGAGTGGTAGATATGGTTTTGAGAAGGGGTTGAAGGGCGCACACACACACACACACATACACATAAATTCATAAAAATCATGTGTTCAGAGGTTTTTTTGTTGTCTGCTCTGTAATGCTCCTTTGTGTGCATCTGATCAAGGACTCTCACCTCCTCCCCGGCCCTGTCTTGCCCTTGCCACAAGGGTGAGGAAAGGAAGGGCACTTGTGTATGTCGCGCACTGGCCGAAAAGTTCCTGTGTGTCTACGTAGAGATGCACCCTGCACGCTGTCTGCTGTAGCACCATCCAATTACCGCCTGTGAGCTTGTGTTTGCGTGTGTGTGTGTGTGTGTGTGAATGTGCGTGTGCATGTGTGTGTGCGCGTGTGTGTGTGTTTGTGTGTGTGTGTGTGTGTGTGCATGCGCGTGTGTGTATGTGTGTGTGTATGTGTGTGTAGGTGAAGTGAACAGAAAGAGTGATTCAAGCAAACGTGCGTCCACCGACACATTGCTTGTTTGAATTGGCTGTGCAGGTCAAAGCCATCAAGGACGAGTGTGAAGCTGACCTGGCCGAGGCCATGCCCATGCTGGAGGCGGCTCTCAAGGTACGCAATACGCCAAAGTGTGTTTATGTGTGCGTGCGCCTGCAGTATGCTTCTGTGCTTCGCCTCTGGGTGTGTTCACTTCCCAATGCCGTGCATGTGTGCTTGCATTTATGCGTCGCCTACGATTTATGTTGGCAGTTGTAATTGAAACCTGTGATTTGCTGGCATTGTTGATGTGGATTCTACCTTTTGTTCCTCCTCATGGAAGGCTGCATAGCTAGCTTCCTTTTGGGATCCAGCAATATAATGGACGTACAATGGGTACCAAAACAATCACGCTACCACACAAGACACCAGCACATGCTGACATTAACACTCAAGCACTCACGCTCGTAACGTGTAGGCTCTGGACACGCTGACCAAGAACGGCATTCACACACAAGTACTCTCACACACACACACACACACACACACACACACACACACACACACACACACACACACACACACACACACACAGTGTAGGCTCTGGACATGCCAGCTCATGCTGGAAGTCACACTCACACACTTTCGATTGTAACAAAAAAGGTTGAACAAGCTGATTAAGAGCGACATTCATACTCAAGCACTTGCAATTCTAACAAGCAGGCACTGAATATGCTGACCAAGAACGACATTCACACACAAGCACTTACGATTGTACAAAGCGAGCGTTGAACACGCTGACCAAGAGCGGCATTCACACACAAGAACTGACGATTGTAACGAGCAGGCCCTGAATACGCTGACCAAGAACGACATCACGGAAGTGAAGGGTATGAAGAGCCCACCTGCTGGAGTGAAGCTCGTCCTGGAGGCGGTGTGCATCATGAAGGAGATCAAGCCGGTGCGTATACAGATGGCAGTGTGGTCAGCGTGCTTGCATTTGCGCATGCAGCGTGCTTATTTTTGCGCATGCAGCGTGCATCAAGAAGGAGGTCCGACACGTGGGCAGTTGGCAGTAAGAATAGAGTGGTTTGAGGGTGCACGGATATGGCCTTGCGCTGAACGACATCAGTTTGCTTCTTGGTATGACATCAATTCTCTGTGTGTGTGTGTGTTTGTGGGTGTGGGTGTGGGTGTGGGTGTGTGTCTGGTTTGTCTAAAATAGCAGTGAACCCGAGCAGGCTGCTCCAGCTATGTTCTCAATAGTTGCCGGTGTCTGTAGCCTTTCAACATAGTAGTGCATTAGAGCACCTTTCTGGTCTGTATCGCATTAACGATTGTGTCAAGACTGTGTTTTAAAATGCCCCCTGCTCCAAACAGCACGTACACGTGGTTGTGTGGTTTGGAGGGTGGGTGTGGGCTGGTGATAAGCGCAACGTTGTGTGCTATTAACCCTACACCACGTGCCTGGCGTTGTGTGGTTTTGTGTGCACGTAGGTGCGCATGAAAGATGCTCAGAGTGGGCGCATGGTGGACGACTACTGGGAAGCTAGCAAGCGCATGCTCATGGAGGATGACTTCCTGAACTCCCTGCGGGAGTACAACAGGGACAACATTGACCAGTCCATCATCAAGAAGATCAAGGTGGGCTTTGCTGGCCTTGGCACGAAATGAATAGGGTTGGCCAGAACCGTATGTATGCACCATATTTTTGGTGATTTCCTCACCTAAAATACCGTATATACACCGTACGTGTATGGTTCTGGCCAACCCTAGAAATGGACCTTTACTATGATGACCAGTCCATCATCAGAAAGATCAAAGTCGGGCTTGCAGGCCTCAAAATGAAAGGGTTTGCTACAAAGACGACATGACCTCAGTTCAGCCAGCAGCGCCTCTGTGCAGGCTAGGGAGTGATGCAAGGAGTGTGTCTGCTTAGCACTATCCAGCCTGTCTGTGCTACACTGCAGGAGCAGGTGCTACACTGCAGCCTACACTGCAGGCGCTACACTGCAGGTGCTACACTGCAGGTGCTACACTGCAGGTGCTACACTGCAGGTACTACACTGCA
>Ga0307974_1001022_pt1 | contig 18630 bp, 19 predicted proteins | sample OrgLakmetagen784_FD_201812 | JGI IMG/M metagenome (GOLD analysis project Ga0307974, IMG submission 201812) | Saline water microbial communities from Organic Lake, Antarctica - #784 | ecosystem: Environmental > Aquatic > Non-marine Saline and Alkaline > Saline | place: Antarctica: Organic Lake... | reverse complement strand
TATAATATAATGATAGTTGTTGGGACGGAAATTTCGAGTGGCGGGCGGGCACGCGCCTCAAAACGGGTGGCTATGCAAGCTTGTACGGTCGACCAGTTTCCCGTACCGTACCGGAACTGTACCGTATTTTCATTTTGACCGTATTATACGGTTTTGGAACCGTAACCAGAACCGTAACCAACACCGTATTATACGGTTTTGGAACCGTACCGTACCGTACCGTACCGTAACCGTACCGTGTATACGGTCTGAAAATGGAGATACGGCGTATAAGCACATCACTGAATACACCACCACATGCAAGGTACAATGCCAAATCTAGTATTCAATCCCATGCGCAAGCTCATTCTGCTGAAGGGATCCTGTGTATGATTTCCCAAGTTTACTGTATTTTATAGAAGGACGCATACCACGTAAACTCTTCTGGAGCATGTGCGTCCTGGTCCCTGTCGAGATCAGCAATGCAAAGCAGAGCTGCATTATGAAGGAAACCCACACATGCACACAAGTCCATAGCAGCCACGCACCTGGGGAGTCCGAAGACAAAAAGGTCACTAAGCGCAGGCTGTCACGTCCTGGGAGTGCCATGGCAATCGCGGCATCCACAGCAAGCTGGCTGACCTGCATCGATCAAAAGGGACAATTTGTACGAGTGTTTAGGAAGTGGGTTATTTCAAACGAGCACATAGCAATCCGGCTGACCTGCATCATCAAAGGGCACGGAAGGGAAGTGTTTAGGAAGTGGGTTATTTCAAACAACCACACAGCAATCTGGTTGACCTGCATCATCAAAGGGGCATAGCGGGCGTTGATGTGGCAACTGCGGAGAAGCAGCAGGTGTGCTCTGATGCTGGAATGACGACCAGTAGGTGTGTTTTATAGGTACTATGAATGAAGAGGAGCAGGTGTGCTCTGACACAAGACACACGATCAGTACACGTGCTGCGATGTGGAGTGTGACGAAAAGTGGCAGGGCCCTGGTGTGTTACTTTGCTCCAGGGTCTGTTGGCATGCAGACAAGTGGCCGGGTCTGTTTCAGGGCGTGTGCGTGTGTGTGTGTGTGTTTGTGTGTGCGTGTGCGTGTGTTTTGACACACAGACAAGTGGCAGTGGTCCTGGTGTTATGGGATTCAGACAGGGTCGGCCAGAGTTGCACATACATACACACCAATTGCCACCGTACATATGGCAGGGCCCCTACTGAGATTGCCGTGTATATGTATCAACAAAGCTACCGTACACATTTGGTTCTAGCTGAACCTGCATGCAAAGCATGAAGCACACAAACTCTCTCGCTCAAAGCCGCAGGCTTTTGTACAGCTGTTCTGGCTCTGTACAAATCTGGCCCTGTACAAATGCTGTTCTGGCCCTGTACACATGTATTCTACCTTCAACGCAGCATGTGCCTCACATTTGGGAGAGGAAGGTGCCCTCTGTGGCCAAAAGGGTTCCTCTCACATGACAAGTCCACATGAACAAATGGTCCAGGTTATGACACACACACACACACACTTTGGTAGCAGAATAAGTTTCTGGCCTAACTTGTAGACAGCTTTATAATACTTCTCTCTGGGTAGCCACACATACGCACACACCCAGATGCACAAACACAGACACACACTTTCACACGCACATACACACACATGCATGCATGCACACGCACAATATTAGCTTACTTGCTGCAATAACATACATGCCGCACAGGCGTTGCACACCCCAGCCTCTTGTTTCCCACCAAAGAGCACACATGCACACACACGGCTGAGCAGACATATATACACACTGCACCAGAACATAAACTCAGTCTATTGAGCACATCAACACACACGCAGGCACCAGGACATACTCTCACCCTATTGTTCACCACAAAGACCACAAACGTCTGCTGCTGCAACGTAGCTGCGCCAGTCAACAGTATCTGCTGTGCCCCTGCTGGGTTTTTGGAGGGGGACTTGGCAGCGGGAGAGGAGGACGAAGCGGGGAACCGGCCGACCATATTTAAGGCCATGGGGGGGCGAAGGCCAGGCACCAGTTTCCTCAGAACTGTTTGAGCATGCATGTGTTAAGGAAAGTGTGTGAGTGTTTGTATGAAAGCTCATGGTATTGCTTGTGTGTGTGTGTGTGTGCTTGTGTGTGTGCATGTGTGTGTGCGTCTGTGTGTGTATGCGTGTGTATGCGTGTGTGTGTGTGTGCGTGTGTGTATTTTGGTGTGTATATGTATATGTGTGTGTATATCATGGCCAGCGGATGTGCCTCAAATCGCCCCACTAGCCACTAGTGGCTTGAATTCCATTTAACTAAGATTTCATTTGCACAGCACTTTCTTCCCATCCATGATTTTCGCTAATGTCCCCACTTAGAGAGCACCAACACAAACAGAACACACAGGCTCACACTCGCATCATTCGTCATCCAAATCCCCCACCCCAACTTTCACATTTAACCCCACACCTGGCCCAACACCGACACCCGCACCCACATCTGCACCTACACCTACACCCGCACCTGCACCTGCACCCCCGCAAGCGCACCCGCACCCACATCCGCACCTTCACCCACCCACAGATGCTCATACAGGCAACCCACCTGGGCTGGCATCTTGCTCCTGCAGCAGCTGCAGCAGCACGTCCAAAGACTGTAGTCCCAGCAGCGCTCCTCGCCACTCTTGCCTGTGTGCATTGTGTGCATTGTGTGAGAACACGCATTTGCAAGCATAAATTGGGTGTTTGTGCACATCACGGATCGCAACTGCGCACTGAATTCCCATTTCGCATTAGAGATGAAAAGCCCAGTCATACAGACATTGGCTTGTGAGAAACTGGAGGCTCTCAGTTGCGTGCAGCAGCACTCGATGAACATCCTGACCTCTGGATAGCAGGTTCTGAAAGGAAGCACACATGCTCGTGCAGCGTAAGTCAGGCATCACACACACATGCACACGCACGTGCACACGCACGCACCTTCCTGCCAGCATACCCATGCAGCGCACTTTTGGTGTGGCAAGCACGTCACGTGAATCCAGCTGCACACCCAGCCTCTCGCCATTGGCCATAAGGCATAGCTTGGGGCGGAAGAGGGCGGGAGTGGTGAGGGTGGCTGTGCGAACATTGTGGAATGTGGGATGTAAAGTTTAGGGGGGGATGCTACACAAGGGGTGGGTGCGGGTGGCTGTGCGAACAATGTGGGATGTGGGATGTGAGGTTTAGGGGGCGGAAGGTAACTGCAAGGTTGGTGAGGGTGGCTGTGTGAACAAAGTGGGATGTGGGATGTGAGGTTTAGGGGGCGGAAGATAACTGCAGGGTTGGTGAGGGTGGCTGTGCGAACAATGTGGGATGTGGGATATGTGAGGTTTAGGGGGGATGGTACACAATGGGTGGGTGAGAGCGAGAACGAGAAGGACAGGGTCAAAGGATGGGAGGTGTCATGCATGACGGGGGTGGAACAAGAGTGTGCTCATGCAGACAAAACCTCACACACACACACACACACACACACACACACACACACACACACACACACACACACACATAAACACACATGCCAATCATGGGCACATTTAAGAGGGCGAAATCAGCCTTGTGTGTGGTTTGACGATGCAATGTGGCATGCCCACATGCTCACCTCAAACACTTCCTTTCTTGGCCTGCAAGGAAGAAACACACGTGCACACGCACACACACACACATACACACAAATACAGATCACACCGCAAAGCACGCTTTCATAAGGTACATACTTCTTGCCTCCGAACACGTCTCCCAAAAAATCATGCATGACTTTCCCACACACACAGAGCACTTGCAATAGGGGCCCTCAAACCCTACCCTAAACCATACCTTTTAGGGTTGGAATATGGTATGTGTAACGTCCACACCCTATGGCTATTTTGTTGCCCATGCTTTGGCGCAGGTCCCGCAGGAAGCTACCACCCCCACTGAGGTTGCCCTGAAAGGTGTAAGCGTACAAGAGAGAGGTTTTGAGATGTACTCATGCGCGAGCTTTTCCCTCACTGAGGTTCCCCTGAAAACGTGTAAGCACAGCAGAAGGCAGGCGTGGCCTTTTTACCAAGTAAGTGCCCTGAGATTGTGAAAAGCATAGGGAAAAATTACAGCCTCAAGACACACACACGCACGCACACACACACGCACGCACACACACACACAAAAACACACGCACACACACGCACACACACACACGCACACACACGCACACACACATGCACCACGCATGTGCAAACCCCCACCTGCAGCTCTGCGTGTGACATCTCTACCACGTGCTTCATGCCCGCAAGAGGAAGCCCATCCATCATCGCGGTCTTCATGGTTTTACGCCACGTCATGTGCAGGGCCTTGTTGCTCAACATGATACTGTGTTTGTACATAGAAAGTGTACCACTGTCAGTTATGTGTTGTGCGCAGGGAGCGTGCTACTGTCAGTTATGCGTTGTACGCAGGGAGTGTGCTACAGCCCATTGTGTATTGTTCAGTAGGGAGCGTGCTACTGTCAGTTATGCGTTGTACGCAGGGAGTGTGCTACAGCCCATTGTGTATTGTTCAGTAGGTAGTGTGCTACTGTCAGTCATGCGTTGTACGCAGGGAGTGTGCTACAGCCCATTATGTATTGTTCAGTAGGTAGTGTGCCACTGTCAGTTATGCGTTGTACGCAGGGAGTGTGCTACAACCCATTGTGTGTTGTACGCAGGGAGTGTGCCACTGTTAGTTATGCGTTGTACGCAGGGAGTGTACTAGAGCCCATTGTGTATTGTTCAGTAGGTAGTGTGCTACTGTCAGTTATGCGTTGTACGCAGGGAGTGTGCTACAGCCCATTGTGTATTGTTCAGTATTCAGTAGATAGTGCACCACTGTCAAATGTGTGTTGCTCAGTATGCTTCTCACGCAAGTGGGTGTGACCCGGCAAAGATGTCTCGCTTTGAGCTGTTAGTAATTGTACAACATATAGCGTGCATGCATGCATGTGTGTGAGTGCATTATAGCGTACGTGTGTGTGTATGTGTGTGTGCGCGCATGTTTGTATTCAATTATTGTGTGTTTGTGTGTGTTAATATGCAAGTATATTTGTGCATATATATTGAGCACTTGTTTGTGTTCATGAATGCATGTCAGTGTGCACTTTCCCATTTTTCCTATACCTCTGGAGGAATCCAAGTAGACTAGCAATATCAGGAATTTGGAGTCACTTATGAATTCAGATAAGGGCGTAGAAGGTTGGTGTGGAAACGGCTTCAATAGGATAGGAAAGAAACAGCGGTAGAAATTTAGGCTGCAACCACACATGCACATTTTCTGTACCGTACCTTACTGAACTCACCCCGGGTAAATAACGTTTTTTGGTTTCCGGGGTGATTCCGGTATCTTTTATATATATTTATTTTGAGGCTCCGGGGTTGCCCAAAGTTGGCAAAACTAAAGTTTGGTGCGTGGCTGAACAGTACGGTGAAAGCTCCTCGGGGCCTCGCTCCCCTCCCAGGCCCTGCCCCAGCCCCAGCCCCATCCCAAGGCAGCTCAGCAGTTGACAGTTGATCAGGTGGAGCAGCTCATGCACCTAGGCCCACACCCAAGCTGCACCATCAGCACGCACAAGCACAAGCACACACACAGCAGCAGCAGCAGCAGTTGCAGTAGCAGCAGCAGTGAGGAGAGCAGGGACAGCGCCAGCAATAGTGGCTAGAGGTCTTCACGAGACAGAGGCAGTGTCTAAGACATTTTGAACCAAGTTCTACCCTTTGTTAATTTTCACCATTTGAGCCGTTTTCATGTTTGTGGGAAGCGTAATTGCCCCTCAGTAACGCACACATATACATGCGCAGGCACAAGCGCACTAACACACATGCACACGCAAACAAGCACTTGTGCTCGCATACGCACACACACACACACACACACACACACACACACACTGGCTGGGCTAGATGCCCACCGGGGTTGGTGCGGGAGTGCCCTAAATATTTCTTTACTGGTCTGAGGTTACCCGGGGTTACTTTTAATACCTATGAAATATGGGTTCCGGAGTGAGTACGTTAAGGTATGGTACCCACATTGCACACTTCAAATTATAAAGCCTTTTCTGATCATGAACATATAACAAATAATTCATATTATAGATGCGCACACACAGCTATTCATTCATATGCATGCGCCAGACATATAATCACCCACGCTTACGCCAACTCACCCACACCCACACCCACACATGGACCACACACCTGTCCATAGACTTTGACAGAAGCAAGCTTGCATCCCCAAATTCAAACATCATCTCTGCCACAGCCCCAGCCTGGGCCCTGCGTGTTGTTGTTTGTGTGTGTATGTGTGTGCATGTATGTGTGTGTTTGTGTGCTTACTTGCAGTGTCAGCGTACATCTGCAGCAGCTGCTACATAAGCTATGAATAGGACAGAAACAATTAACCATGTACTCATCTGGAAGCACATACACATATACACACAGACGCACACATGCAGATGACTAGAGGGAGAAAATGCGAGCAGGCTCCACAGCCACACACACTCACTCTTTTCTCAAAAAAATTGAGTATGCTAGGCCATCCGCACTGAAGGCGCCTGAGTCAGAAATAATGCCCATGTCGCGTGCTCGCCGCGAAAGCATCCACCTGCAATAATTTATTACATTTACCAGGAGGCCGTTGTTATCATAACCTTTTTGCGTCATGTGTCGATTGAAATATGAATTACATATTTGTATTCAAAAGCTATCGATTGGTATATAAATGAGTCGACTCTGAGGGTCAATTGGTGGGTGGTCATTTGGGGGGGCTCAGAAATTTGGGGGGGGATCTCCAGATATTTTCTGGGCCGCTTCCAGCAAATAATAAACATATGTTTGGATTCCTCAGCTTGAGCCTATTTGATTGGCACCCTTGTTGGGTGATTTGATTAAAGGGGGGGTCTGGTCATAGAAATGCATTGAATGTCCCCAATTAGGCCGTGGGGGTATGTTCAGGCAAATTACCAGCAATTGATTCCGAACTTGCAGTTCATGTATTTGCATTATGCATAAGTTGCATGATTGAAGTAAAAAGGTGCTTTGGCAAAGGTTTTGGCTGGATTTGTGCATTAAACAGGTGGTCAGTGCAAGAGCGTGCGCAAACCAGTTTTTGCCCTACACCTCTTCAGGTAGGTATTAAAATAATTGACATGAGAGCTGTGTGCAGGCAGATAGCTGCTTTTATTCTGAGCAGATTGAATTCTTAAAAGATTGCTTTAACAGCAGCAACTTGCTAGTGGTGTTTTGAGTAACACTCCTGACATTTTGGAGGGGGTCCGGGGGTCTGGGACAAGAGTCTGATCTTGGACGCGTTTTTAAGAGGAACACCAAGATGCGCAAATTAAAGAGCCCGTCTATGCAACAGATTATTTAGATTTCCGGCATGAGAGTGTCACAACAGGAAACTGCAGCACAAAAACATCTGGTCAGGCTGACATTGCATTTAGGGATCTGAGCACAGAGAGACAGAGAGGGAGGGAGAGAGAGAGAGAGAGAGAGAGAGAGAGAGAGAGAGGTCTAAGCACAGTCCAAGGACTTCAAACATCTGAGCTGCTGCTGCCCACAACAACCCACCCCCACGCATTCCAGACCATAGAATTCTGAAGGGAATCCCTTCAAATTTTACCCACGAGACCTCTGACCATCAGATATTGGCCAGACAGCACGCTTCCATGGTCACTAGAAATGCACCTTCTTTAGGGTTGGCCAGAACCGTGTATATACATTGTATATGACCGTATATTTGGTGATTTCCCTGCCAAAAATACGGTATATACACTGTATATATATGGTTCTGGCCAACGCAAACCTTTTTTGATCAGCCAACAGACCATTGCACCAAGTCACTGGGGGGCCAATGCTTGATCCCATTTTTGCTGTAGTGTTTTAGTATGGTTTGACCTAAACTGACCTGGAAGAAAGAAAACATTGGATCAGGAGTCACTATTTCTGTACCCACGCATTGGCACCGCCACTTGCCAGCCTGGAGGATGGCAAACATCTATAGCCATGACACACAGCTCATACCCACATCTATTTTTTGTGTGCATAATTATTATATGTGTTGCTTATTATTACCCTGAATCATCAGAAGCGGGAAATGATGAAGTCTGTTTATGGAAGGGTGCACTACAAAGTGAACACATGAATTTGCCAGCCTGGAGGATGGCAAACATCTATAGCCATGACACACAGCTCATACCCCACATCTATTTTTTGGGTGCATAATTATTATGTGTGTTACTTATTGCTACCCTGAATCATCAGAAACGGGAAATGATGAAGTCTGTTTATGGAAGGGTGCACTACAAAGTGAACACATGAATGTGGCAGGTATGGTGGGACTGCTATAAGAAGGCTGAGAAGCACACTCACGTGACTCCCTTATCGTCTAGGGTCTCCAAAACGGTGCCTTGAACAGGTACTGGTGAACCATCCTTTCCCAAGGTGTAAGCTTCGCATGACCAGGCCATCTGCGCAGTGTGGTGGGTGGGGGCGTTGTTCAAATGTTGGGCTCAAACAAAATTGCTAGTGTTGAAAAGAACAAAGACATGTGAGCTCCTCACAGGACCAGGCCATTTGCGCAGCGTGGTGGGTGGGGGCGTCGCTCAAATGTTAGGTTCAAACACACTTGCTAACGTTGAAAAGAACAAAGGCATGTGAGCTCTTCACAGGACCAGGCCATCTGCACATTGTGACAAGTGGGAATGTGTTTCATCATTTAATACAAGAAGAGAGACAATCAAATGCATTGCTGTTTGGTGGGTGCCCAACAGGACCAGGCCATTTGAGCAGCAGCGTGGTTTGCACAGCATTGCATGTTATAGCATTCCAAATGCACCCAACTTACCAAACCGACGATACAGACAAACGACACGCGCACGCACCCACGCGCGCATGCAGCACGCATACATACATGCACGTGGGGACATACACCCACACATGCCCAAAAAGACTCGCACATACATGGTTGTACACAAACGCTTATATGCACACAACCACCCACCTGCATAAATGTGAGCCCTGTGCCGGGTGCAATGCTGGCAGACTGATCATCTGAAACAAAAGCCTCACGATGGGAGTCGTACACAAATGCAGGTCGCTTGGTTTGCATGACAAACAGGACACGCTCTTGATTTAGCCTGGAGAGGCACAGGGAGTGTTGTTTGGGGATGGGGTGCGTTGTCATCACTTTTGGATTTTATGCAGGCTCACCATGATTCGCGTTCTCATGGTGTGTATATGTGGGTGAGTGTGCTTGTGAGCGCGTTTGTGCGTGCGTGTGTGTGTGTGTGTGTGTGTGTGTGTGTGTGTGTGTGTGTGTGTGTGTGTGTGTGCGTGCGTGCGTGTGTGAGTGAGTGCGTGTGTGCGTGCATGTGTATGTGTGTGTAAGTGCGTGTGCGCATGCAAGTATGAGTATGTGTGTGTGTGTACAGGTACATGTAAAAATGTATGTATGTGCACACAAGTGATGACAGAAAGGCGAACGAGACCCAAGGAAGCTTCTACAGCCAACCAACGCTGCAGACAGAATCACACACACATGTACACACGCTGTCTTTGCTTCTCTTTATTCATCCATCTACCTTCCCTGACGTTATGAAGCGCTGCACTTTCAATAACGAGCCTTTGGCGTCTCAAGACACGAAAAAGGCCACCAATACAATTAAGCAGGGGGGGTGGTCCATGAGGCACAAGGCTGATCCTCTAATGCTTTTGCTTTGCGGAACATGCTGGACTCCTTGCTGCTGACCCTGCTCCTAACCCACAAAACGTACAAATTTTAATTGTCCTTGACCGTCTGGGATTTCAAAATGAGGAACACGTACAAATAAGCAGGTGCTTGTCTGTTAACTTTCAGACATCAATAGAACACTGAACAATGAGGTGCTCACCCGTAAAACTTGCGAGTCCACATGTCCTTGACCACCTGCTGTTCAATTTGGTCATCCAGCGCGATGATGACCCACACCTGAGACAAAGCCTGTGGATGATTGTGTGTATGTGTGTGTGTGTGTGTGTTTGTGTGTGTGTGTGTGTATGTGCATGCACGTGTGTATTTGTGTGTGTATGTGTTTGCGTGTGTATGCATACGCGCCTTCATTTGTGTGTATGTGTTCGTGTGTTCGTGTGTATTTGTGTGTGAGTGTGTACGCGTGCATGTATGTGTGTTTGTGTGCATGCGTGTGTGTGTGTGTGTGCACATGTGTGTTGTGTGTGTGCATGTGTGCACTTGTGCTCATGCACGTGAGCATGCGTGGACATATTTGCTGTTCTGATTGTTAGCACAAAACGACACCCATGTATTTTGTGAAAGTTACTATCATGCATGGCTACATAATCTTTTGATATATACGAGTGGGAGTCAGCACTGCAAGGCGTAAAGCCCCCACTTTGCTTGTGTTGTCTGGTCCTATGCCAGCACCCTACTAAACACACACAAACCTACACAGACACAATGCCTGGGTCTTGCACACTGTACGTATCTGGCATTGATCCTGCATACTACCTGGCGCCCATTGACGTCTTACGCACCACTGGTGCCTGCAAGTGGCGTACAGATGCTAAGAACACCCAATACACCAGCAAAGCAACCCTTGCAAACCAACTCGTTTTGTGCTGCTTCAGCATGCTTTGCACCTAGCCACTATGCTCTGTACCAAACCAACCAAAAAGCACTAACAACAGCATCCTACTCCTTCCACCCCATCCCACCCCTCCTCCACTCACCGATGCAGCATGCTTCGCACCCACAGCAGCCACTATGCTCTGCACCAAAGCTGCCATGGCACGACTGCCCCACATCAGCTGGTTAGGTTTAGGGCCGGGCTTGCCTGTGCTACTGTCAGAAGCCTGCCAAATTGTATGTGCATGAGTGTTTTTGTGTGAATGTGTGTGTATGTGTGTGTGCGTGTGTTTGTTTGTCTGTGCATATAATAGTAGATACTAGGAAAGAGTCAGCAATATGATGCCAGAGTCCCAAATTCAATCATCACAATCGAAAGGTCTGGTCGTAAAGCTTGCACAGCCAACTGTATCAAGTTCAATTGCAACAGAAGCAGTCCCCAGCAGGTCTTGGCGGCGAAGCATCAGCCAGTGTGACAAGGACTTTTCCGGCTATGCACTCTACATCTACCCATGTTAAAGCGACGTCAATGAAGTAATCTCGGTTCCCCGTAATGTGCAGGATGCTATATTTCATGCAGACGCTTAAACACGGCTTTAACACACACTATTAAATGTAAGGACTTCAGAAGGGAAACCTCAACAAATATGGTGCACTGTTCTGGTGCTAGAAAAATTGAAATTTAAACTGTCTTCTAGCTGTCAGTATCGCAACAGAACAGGGTTAGGGTACTTACTTTTCAAAACATGATTTAAGTACACAAAACACAGACGTAGGTACACAGAGAGAGAAGCTTGAGCAAACTTTTAGTGTGCATTCAAAGCATCCCAACGTACCCCTATACTTGTGCATGCACAGTTTCGGCCAATTCATAACCAAGCAACTACCGGGATCACCCACCAGGTCACAATACTGCATTGACAGGAATTACTCACCAGGTTGTCACGGTACTGCATTAAGAGGGACCAAGGGTCAGAGCACCAAATGTTCTGAGAACCAGTGCCCTGTATATTCAAGCAGTCTTCAAACGCGTTGAAGTGGAAGGCCACCTGCGGGCGCGAGCAAAGGGCGCGTTTTTATTGTCAGGGCAGTGGCGCTTGATGTGCGTATACCGTCCTTATATCATCGCGTACCGCAAACGTTTTTCACCCCCTCACGGAGTGTCGGGAGCGGTTTCAAGAATTAAATTACAAAGGCCTTGCGAAGCTCGCATTGGGATTAATTAATTTTAAGCGTGAACGGGGGCAGGCCGGGAAAGCCTCCCAAGCCGCCCCTCAAGGGGACAAACAGCTTGGAGGCTGGCCCTCTCTTGGGGAGGAAGGACACCAAGAGGAAGGACGTCTTCAATCCCTTCACATGCGCATGCACGCACACGTACCCACACGCACACACATATGCATACACACATACACACACACGTACGCGCGCACACACACAAGTACACAACGCACGCACACACACATACGTACACAACTGTATAAACACGCACGCACGTACACAACGCACACACACGTACGCGCGCGCACACACACACACACATACGCGCACACACATACCCGCATGCACACTCTCACACACACACATATACACACACGTACGCGCACGCACACACGTACGCATACACACGTATGCGTGCACACACACACACACTCTCACACACACACACATTTGCACACAAACATGCACGTACGCGCACGCACGCACACATGAGCACACACGCAGACGTACGCGCGCACATGCGCGTGCATACGCATGTAGGTGGAGCTCAGTGGGCCAAGGACCTCGCCTAGGCTCGCATTGCTTGCATTGGGAATTATTATTTGGGCTTTTTTAAAGCTCGCATTTGTTACGGTACGGTACGGTATACCATTAGGCAAAAAATTAAAGCACATTATTTATACAGTGGGAGGCACGCAAGCTCATATATCTGCCCAATAGTATGCATACACATGTGTAAACAAATGCACACACAGGCACAAATACACACGAGCATCCTGCAATCACACGCCCACACACCTGGCCGGATCTGAGGCATTCTACAGCAATTTCTCGACATTCCGTAGCAGCACTGCTGCGTCGCCAGCTGTCCATTTCTTCAGCTCCTGGGGAATAAGAGATGAGGAGATGGCTGCAATTCACTGCATGGCACGGATACACGGCATATTGCGCGCCTGTGCACGTGCATCTCAAGGCTTAGATCACTCAGGTCACACAAGCAACGCTCAGAATAACACTGTCGCACTGTCTGTCCCAGCAGGTAAACATGAGGGCCTGACTTGTGCCAAGCTGTGAACTGCAACCTTGGTCCTCCTATATGCGTCAAAGTAAAAAGTCTCTCTCTCTTCCAGGCAGCGAGACGCTTGCTCTGAAGTGTCGCTGCAGCTTGACTCACCCCAAACGTCTGGTGGCACCCACAAGTGCTCGTCCACCCACGCACTATTGGCTCGGTTCACAAACATTATCTGACGGTGTTCGACCGCGGCAAGGGAGTCTTGCTACAAGCAGTGACGCGTGAGAGGTGTTGCAGCGTGTTAGCGTGGCTGTATGTGTACGTGCGCACGAGCAATATGTGAATATATGAGTACGCACATGTGAATAAAAGAGGAGGACACATGGCCCTACCCAAAACGCACTCACACATTGCTGCAGCTGCTTTGCCAGCTTTTCCAGCTGTTCTATGCGGCTCGCCAGCATGGCTGGTCTCCTTCGCTCCAGCTTGTCAGTCTCCTCCACGAGACTCTCACTCTGTTGGGCCTGCAAAACGATCACAAATGCGACATGTTTGAGTAACCGGACTTGAAAAGGGGAGGAGGGGTGGGTTATCGAAATTAATTGAGGTGGACGAGAACATCGAACAATTTTGTGCAATTATTTCGTAATTATGTCAAATCGACTTAATGAAAAATTTAGAGGGAATTTCAAGCGTTTTTTTTTGAAAGATGTCGATGATCCTGCAAAATTTCACCACTGCCCTCATCACCCTCGTTATTGTGTCCCTGGCTTTTTTTGCTTTGGAGGAGCAATATTTCGCCCACTACCATGCCCCAGCTGGGACAGTGACCCAGACCATACCCGTGCTGACACCCCTCCTCCCCTTGGGCTTGCCCCATTCTGTAGTGCAAAAGCAAGTCATGCCTCAATGCTTGTCCTTGTTTTCTCTGCGTCATGCCTCGGGTCACCAACTCACGCCCACTCGCATCTGCCTCGCAGATTCCCTGTGTTCCTGGTGAGCCTGCAATGAAGTCCGCTCTATCTCGGGCGTTTCCCACGCACGCATCCTCTGTCTGTTACATGCGTAGGATCCTGTCCGGTGCCTTGTTCTTACAGGTGTACCAGCAAAACATGACGATGTTGCAGCACGCCTTTGATTCAGCGCAGGAGGCCTTCCCAAACCAGGTCCGTTAGTGCGTGTGTTTGTGTGCGGTTGCTTCTTTTGAAAAGCACACAAAGTCCGTGGCTATCGAAGGGACTCATACACGGGTCAATTGCAGCAAGCCCAATATTAAATGTGCTTTTTTCACCAGTCTGTTCTGCAACATTACAGGTGGTCATCATCGACAATTCTGCCACGACGGAAGTCAGCACCAGTTTGGTGTGCAGCGTCTTTGGTGCAATTAAATTCAGGCCAAACCGAGTACGCAGAGTGCACTTATTCCTCCAGGAAAAAGGAGGAACAAGCAAGACGGCATGCGTGTGTGCAATCATTCAAGTGCAAGCGTGTGTGTTCCAGGCAGAGACGTGTGCATATTACAGCGCACCCAAGAAATCCAGGATTGCCATGCTGTTCTTGTACGCAGGACTTTAAACACGCAGCTGCCATCTGGCACACAGTCACGTACCTCAGCTTCCCCCAGCTGCATAACACCATGGCTGCACTGGCAGCAGCGTGGCGCTTTGAAGTGGTACTGCGCACTAAAATATCAGTTATCGAGGCATTTTTGCTCACCCTGAAACTTCTTATGACACACTCAAAACACATTGCAATCTGAAACCAAAAAAGTCGCTCATGCTTTGCGCGCACACAGTACGCGTGGATGCATGCAGATGCCGTGGTTCTCAAGGCAGTTCCAGAGGTGCGTAAACAGACACGCACACACACATACGCACAAGCACACACGCACAAATTGGTGGCAAATATTTAAGCAATATGTTACCTAATTTCCCACTTTTAGTGCTTGAGCTAACCTGCCACGAAAGCATGAGTACCATACAGGCATGTAACCAATGCAATTTTTGAATAAAACTTCAATGCGAGCTATGCGGAGGCACACAATCTAATTATTACCCCAATGCGGCCTATGTGAGGGCCTTTGGCCCTCTGAGATGCATGTGCACGCGTATGCACGGACGTGTGCGCACGCATATGTGTGCGTGCGTACGTGCGCATGTGTGTGTGCGTGCGTGAGTGTACGTGCGTATGTGTGCGTCCGCGTATGTGTGTGTGTGTGCGCGTGGGTGTGGGCATACGTGTGTGTACGTGCGTGCGTGTGTATACGGTTGTGTACGTACGTGTGTGCGTCTGTTGTGTGCTTGTTCGTGCATGTATGTGTGTGCACGCATACCTGTGCACGTACGTGTGTGCGTGCACTTACATGTGTGTGTGTGCACTTACATGTGTGTGTGTGTGTGCGTGCGGGTATGTGTGTGTGTGCGTGCACGTATGTGTGTGTGCGTTGTGTACGTGCGTGCGTGTGTATACGGTTGTGTATGTACGTGTGTGCGTGCTTTGTGCACTTGTTCATGCATGTGTGTGTGCGTGCGTACGTGTGTACGTACGTGTGTGCGTGCGTATACGTGTGTGTGTGTGTACGTGTGTGTACAGTGTGTACGTGTGCGTGTGTGTACGTGATACGTGTATACGTGTGCGTGTGCGTGTGTGTACGTGTATACATGTACGTGTATATGTGCGTGTGCGTGTGCGTGCGTGTATATGTGCGTGTGCGTGCGTGCGTGTATATGTGCGTGTATATGTACGTGTATATGTGCGTGTGTACGTGTATATGTACGTGTGTACGTGTATATGTACATGTATATGTACGTGTATACGTGTACGTGTATACGTGTACGTGTATATGTACGTGTATATGTGTACGTGTATATGTACGTGTACGTGTATATGTGCGTGTGTACGTGTATATGTGCGTGTGTACGTGTATATGTGCGTGTGTACGTGTATATGTGCGTGTATATGTGCGTGTATATGTGCGTGTATATGTGCGTGTATATGTGCGTGCGTGCGTGCATATGTGCGTGTATATGTACGTGTATATGTGCGTGTGCGTGCGTGTACATGTGCGTGTGCGTGCGTGTGTACGTGTATACGTGTATACTTGTGCGTGTGTGTACGTGTATACGTGTGCGTGTGTGTACGTGTGTGTACGTGTGCGTGTGTGTGTGCGTGTGTATACGTGTGCGTGTGTGTGTACGTGTGCGTGTGTGTACGTACGTGTGTGCGTACGTGTATGTGTGCGTGCGGGTACATGTGTGTGTGTGCGCACGTGAAGGGATTGAAGACGCCTTTCCTCTTAGTGTCCTTCCTCCCCAAGAGGGATGAGCCTCCCAAGCTGTTTGTCCCCCTTGGAGGCCTTGAGGGGCGGCTTAGGAGGCTTGTCCCTGTTCATGCTTAAAATTATTAAATTGACCCCAATGCGAGCTTTGCGAGGCCCTTGCAACTTAGTAATTTGAACTGCTCCCGACACTTTGCGAGGGGGTCAGAAACGTTCGCGGTACGCGGTGATATACCGCCTATTCGGTAAGCAGTATTTAACATTAATAGATGTTTTGTACATCCAAGGCAGTCGTTATACACACATCCACACAAATTGTGTGACACAAATTTGTGTATGCGGCAGGTGTCGCAGGCGAAGCCTGGGCAACACTTTTTAGCAGACTCCTCATTCATTTCACAGTGCTTGTTTACAAACAAAGCATAAGGGCAGTAGAGACGCGCCGACCCACCTAGGCAAGGCTTCCTCATTTGTCGAAATTTTGGAGGCCTCATCAAAAGAAAAGAGATAAGGCACAGGTGGACACTGCTTGGCCAGCCAAGCCTGATTGGAGGCCCTCGAGGGGTTTCCAGTATGGCATACAAGCTAGTTCCAACAGTAAATGCTTCGCTGACTGCTTCATTTATTTATAAGTTTAGGAGTGTTCTCAGCACGTGCGCACGGTGAGCTTTGCCCTTGTGCTGCATACGATCCTATATAGACCCCTGTGTTCTCTTTTATTCCACTGTTCACAAGCAGGAAGACCTAGGCAGCCTAGCCCTCCAGTCCCTTGAATCGCTTGGCATGAGCTGGGCAGTGGCTTTCACCGTTTACGACGTTCTCGCTTTTTACAACAACCGTGTGAGTCTTCTTCTGTGCTGGCTGCTTCGACCCACCCATTACGTCGTCCACATCGACTGCCCCAGCGTTGTGCCTCCTCACCCTGTGTACATGCCTGTATGCCATTGCTGCCAACCAGCGAGCTTCATGCAATCTTTCTTCGTACATAAAAAAACAACCAGCTTGTCGTACACTCGACCACACTCAACCCAGGTCGTGCTGAAGGAGCCTTGGGATGAACACTACCTACAAAACTACATTGCAGATTGCGATGCTTACAAGTGAGTGCAGATAGCATATTCCGTTTGCAGTGGCCTCGTGTGTGTGCCATGTGTGTGTCTGTCACAAGCTCAAAGCAGCACATGAACGTCGTCAATTTGCATGTTCTGTTAATTTTATTGCTACAAATCTAAGCTTTTGAGCTTTATTTCCAGCATCAGCACATCAATTTGCGGTCTATCCCTTTAAGTGTGAACAAATTGCAATGCACGCTCAATGTTTCATCCTGCACGTGTGAAAACAGCCGCTGGCGAATGGCTGGCCACAAACAAATGGAGCTCGAAGCCTCGAACGGCAAGCACTTTAAGGTCGTGCATCTAGCAGACGTGCCCCCGAAGAGGTACGGGTGGTCGTGTGACACTATAACTGTGCAAGCAGTGTGTGGGCGGCAAAGCAGCTGTACGCAAGCGCGGTACAATGGAATTGGATGGAATTGACAGCCGGGTAAAATGTTTATTGTTTGCTCGTGTTCGCAAGTGTTTGTACCAGATAGCTATACGCTTGCCCCCTTCTGTTCCTTTTCATCAGGTGGGGCCAGATGACGTCGGAGCAGCGGTGGGAGCTGTACCCCCCTCTAGACAAGGCAAACTTGCCGCACAACCTTGATCGCAACCAATGGAAATGGAGCAGCGAGTCTAGCAAGCGGGTACGGTCAACCGTTGTGTCTCTATCGAGTAAAAAAGCAGCATTGCATTTCAGCTTTCCACCAAAAACGGCAGTCGCACAATTGCCTTTGCTGGTGATTGTACATAGAGACCACGAGGCAGGTACGCATCATAGACAAAAAAACGACTGAGAAAAGAAGGGATGGGATTTAAACTAAAGTGAAATGTGGTTCATTATTGCTAAGCTTGCAAAGTTGCAAGCAATTCACGTTTTGAAAATCAACCTCCACGTACAGGCTATGGCAGCGCAGCAACGGAGGTTTGAAGCTGGAAGGGCATATTACTTTGACAAGGTGTGTGAGTTTCGTGCGCGTGCACGTGCATGCACGCCTGAGTGCTGATTTGTGCGTGTGTGTGTGCCTGTGCATTTAATTGCATATGTATGTGTTTATTTGTGCATGTGCGTACGCATGTGGGTGCTTTGTGTTCATTATATACTGAGGCGTCAGTGCTTGTGGAAGCTTGGGCATCAAACAGAGCTTCACCCTAAAATAGTACAGCTCCCTTGGTAGTCAGTCATGTTGTGTGCCAAGTATCTTGCAGTGTGACCTCTCACAGCGCTGACACCACAACTAGTGTTTTGCTTTACTCAAGGCCTTCTATTTGATACTGATATTATTTGCACTTGACACATTGCAGTGGGGCACCGGGGCTTGTGACGTACCCTTGACAACCAAACCTGCTTTTAACGTGCCCCCCTCTATAATGTACA
>Ga0307974_1001020_pt1 | contig 18648 bp, 12 predicted proteins | sample OrgLakmetagen784_FD_201812 | JGI IMG/M metagenome (GOLD analysis project Ga0307974, IMG submission 201812) | Saline water microbial communities from Organic Lake, Antarctica - #784 | ecosystem: Environmental > Aquatic > Non-marine Saline and Alkaline > Saline | place: Antarctica: Organic Lake... | reverse complement strand
CGGTGAGTTGCTCTTCCTTTCTTTCAGGATATGATTTTGAGGGTATTACATAGATCAGGGGGGATAGCAAACTCCCTACTACGTGAGAAAATAAAGGAAAAGTCGAAACCAAAAAAAAAAGGAAGTTGCGCGAGGAAGACTGGAGTGGCAGAGTTAAACAGAGGGTGGACTGAAAAAACTGGGGCCTGGATACCTACACTACCAAAAGAGCAACCAGACACGAAGGCAAGAGAAGCTAGGAGCCAGCCAGGATAAGAGCGAACTAAGCCATAGCAATGACTGATGCGCCAAAACAGGCTCCAACACAACTCCCCCTAAAGAAACTGATACTTCTAAAGCGCAAAACCCAAGCCTAGCTGAAAGAAAAGCCTCACAGGAAACCCTTTGAGAAGAGAGTACAGAGAAGGAGCACAAAAAAACTGAGGATCCTGGGCGCGGAGCAGCGGTCTACGACCTACGCTCCACAATGCCAAAAAGAAAAGAGCAACCCTACACAGACAGACGGGCAGGGAAAACCAGGCGAGGGAGAGAGGGGTGGGGTAGCACCAAAACAACGTACAGCAAAGAGCGTATCTGACCAACAAGTAAGGAAGGAGAGGCTTCGCACAGGGAGGCAACGCTGAGGGTTGCAACAACACCAGGCTGGAGTTTAACTAGCACTGTATGCTCTTCTCAAATAAACTTCCGTAATTTTAATATTGAGCTGACAGCTAAGAAATAGGCAAGGAATGACTTAGGGGCCCATTAGTGCATTACGTGTGATTCAACACCTTAAGTATTTAATAAAAGGGCCATCAATTTGCTAGCACTGCTAGTAGCAGAAGTAAAATGGAACAATTAAGGCGGAAGGCCTGGGGAGGTTTCTCTTGCTTTAGAGGTACATTGTTTGTTTGCTTGCATGTGGCCAGACAACCCTGGCCAGGAAGCGGTCTGAGATGCTGTAATCTATGCATTGTCAGTTTCTCCCACGAGCGTCACGACAAACGACTGCACAATTTATTTTTACTTTGTTTCTGGCGGAGTCCAGGACAGAATCCTGTCATCTGAACATACATGGCTGCCAGTTAACCCCTATGTAAACCCTTTTCATTCTTGCCACGGTAGAACTGGGGTTGCCTACAACTTACATTAAATTCCCTAATCATACAAGTGTCACAAAAGTTTCACGTAGTTTCATAGTTGTTCAAAAGTCACCTTTTAAGGTAGATGCCTGTTTTGAAGTGCAATTGAAGCAGCAATTTCAATCGCACAGTCAATTTTAGCCGCGATTATGTTTAATTCAGCCATGTTTCAACTGCTTTAACCGCACTTCAACCGAGCCAGGAAATTATGACGGTGAGTTGCTCTTCCTTTCTTTCAGGATATAACAAAAAGCTGGAGTTATGAACCCAAATCAAAAAGCTTGCAAGCAACAGTGCAATGTCACAGACCAGTTTGACAGCCTGGGTTGTTCACACTAATGGAGTGTCCTCACACCGCTTGTAATTTCATGCGTCTGCAGATTCTTTGTGTTCATCTGCGCATTATCATGCCCATGAACAATGGCTGTATTTTGTGAGCTGCTACCATCATGCCAATTCCTATAGCAGGTCAGGTCCAAACCGACATGTTGATGTAGAAATACGCACGCGACATCTTTTGGTGAGTACAGTCTCGTGCGTTCAACATCAATTTCCTGCCCCTCTGCTCTCCCCCTGCCTTGAGCCTGCGCGCACAACAATAAAGGCATTTAGTGGTGAGCTGTTGCCAAAAAGAAAGGATATGACATGCAGACTTTAACAATTGTGGCAATTTCACCTTCTGATTGCAAGACGCACTGCCAGTAGCGGCAAAGCGAGTTATTTAAACAAAAGCCACCAGAACACGTGCCTAGATCATGCTGCGGTGGTGGAGGCACGGTGAAGTGAATGATGTCAGGGTCCTCTGAACCCGGTGTTCGTGCCGGGGACTGGTAGACGTCCTTTGAAAAAGGATATGCAAAGGACAAACAGTGTTATGCATTTTATAATTGTTAATATAGGTGTCCATAATAATAACTCGCCAAGGAGCTCACACCTTCCGGGTTTACTCGTTACTGGAACTGCAATCGTCACGTTAGCAGACTTGCCTGTGCTCTTTGTAGGCTTTTCTGCAATTTCTGCCCTTTGGCGGCTGCAGCAGCTTTTGCAGTTTTTGCCTGCAGGGTTCAAAGGCATTTCGGTGCGCACCCTTAAGGTCCGTTGGTAAAGCGCCTCTATCTTGATTTCTTTCCACGCACGCACCCTTCCATGTCATGATCACCACCGTCCGGGTTTCCTCGTGTGCTCATTATTGGTTGCTCTGATTTGTATTACAATCGATTTGCAAGAACAAATATGATGGATTTAATCAATGTAGATTATCCAAAGTGGTCCTCGCCAGTCGATTGACGTCAACAATAAACTCTCTACCAAATTATAAAGATACATATCAACGGGGATATTGCAATCTTGACCTGAACGAAACCGTCACCTGATGATGAGCCGATACATGAGCCGATAAATGCTGAGAGCCACACAGGTTCCCATGCAAAAGCTCATTTGCGATTTGCGTTTCAGACATTTGAAGGTGTGGAGGGAAGCTGATTTCTCATGTCCTCGCGCAGTAAACAAGAAAGCAGTGACGAATCACAAGTGGTGTGGGAGTTCTGAGAGTGGTCCTAGAGATTCTCCTTTTTCTATCCCCTCCTACTTGTACAAGGATTTGGACAAACATGTGTTGAGGAATTTCAGCAGGTTCAGATTGCGTGCACACCATTTAAGAGTGGAGTCTTGCAAATGGCATGGTGGTTCTAGCATTTGTGATAAATGTGAATGTGGAGAAGTTCAAGATGAGAAGCATGTGCTTTTCTTTTGCAAGCGTGCTGGAGTGTGCGAGCTGCGCATGAGATACAGAGACCTTTTTGAAGGAATATTTAAGACTATGCGTGTGTTTGCGCCTTCAAGCTCTGAATTTATTCCTTTCTTAACTTGTCATCACAGTATCACTGATTTTGAGGTAAATGCATTCCTGTATCAAGACTCATACAGACTCCTCAAGTTTGTGTCAGATTTAGTTTCAATTTTCGACACTGGTTGATTTTGTTTCACCAGCCAATTGCCATCAGCCAGAGTCCCGGGCTGTAGGCCATCCTTGTAACCCCTTGTAACCCCTTGATGAGCCGATAATAGTTGATAATAGTGTCGGAAAGGGCACGTCTGGTATGGACAACTTGGCAGCGTAGTTACATAATATTAACGAGCTTGGGAGCAAGGTTCTGAGCCCTTGAAGACCCAGCTCCTGGAAGGATGGTGCAGAGGCCTTTGTGCTGTTTTGTGCTGTTTCTGAGGTTCTGGTTGCAGGCTTTTTATACTTTTCCGTTCAGATGCCCTAGAGGCATATATAGCGATGTAACCTTACCTTACCTTACCTTGTGCTGTTTCGCTTATGGCTTATGGCTTTCGTGGACTTCCCTTCACTAATAAACCTATTCTCTTCTGAGCTTAGGGATATATTTGCTTGTGACTGGCAAGATCAGTCAGCAGCCGATCAGCCAAACGTCCTGGCTGAAGGTCACCCCCCATTGTAAGGAGTAAGGAATAAGGAATGAGTTCAGTAGTTGGTCTCAGCTGTCGACTCTTCTTTCCCCTTTCTCACAGCATGCCTCTCTTGAGCGGTCAATTTTCTGGTTGCCTCTTGCTTGAGCTCCCTCTCTTGTGCTTCTATGACACTCAACAATATTGTGGGGAGCACTGACAGTGTAAGCATTCCAGTAGCCATCACCACCTAAAAGGAAACAATTTGTATTATAAAAATGAATGTAGATGTCTATGCGGATAAGTACAAGCTTGCATTAAAAAAAGAGCGAGGGCAGAATGTAAAGCAGCTCCATTTGTCGTCCAACCTTGCTTCTCTGACCAGAACTAGATCTGACCAGAACAAGACGGAAAGACTCTTGGTGCTGGTCTCTATCAGCATGCAGTGAGGGTCAGGGGGATTAGGGGTAGGGGTAGGTCTAATGAATGCTTCCGACTTGAACCAAATAAATTGAAACAGAGGAAATAAAAAGCTGCGTTATGGCCGAATGCATACTGTACACTGTGATTTTCCATACGTTTTTAATTATGGAACGCTATAAGCATGTGTTTAAGGAGCAGGTGACCCAACTTTCCCTTAACCCTTGATTGACTGAAGCCGCTTAGCGTCAGTAGACGTGTGGGTCTGACCATTGTGGAAAACTCTAATGGAATTGCTGAATTGGCAGCCATGGAGCCACACCACAAAGCATACTTACTAATTAGTAGGAAAGGGGTGCTCAAGAGCCAACGCGAGCACTAAACCTGAGCAAGAAGCACTGACGCTTCCTGCTGCACGGCGTCCCAACATGCGGCCACGTGCCTCAGCTGAGTGCCCGAGCTCCCCACAGCCTGGAAGCAGTCACGTGGAGAGGTGATCAGAAATGCAACACACAAGTTTGGATACAATATCTTGTTTTTTGCCGTGCCGCAAGTAGGTGTAGTCCTAGCCGTCCAAAGGACATGTAAGAAAACAGACGCAAGCACGCATCCGTACTGACCAGCCTAATTGTGAACCTCCCACTGAGCTCCGTGTGGATGAGAAACATGTCCCCCCGGGCGTTCAGGGCTTCCAATAGCCTCTTATTCACATGGTCAGAGACACCAGCAATCCTGCATTTCCGCAGCCGTACGTTAAAGGTGGAAGGTACAGAAGTATCAGTGAAGTGACACGCACGCAGTATCAGTGAAGTGACATGCACGCACATGCGTCGATTTTGGAAGCATCATCGAGCCGCTTTGGCTGCACATTGGTCTTAGCCAAGCAATACATTCCTCAAACATGTCAGGATCATATATCCATCTCGAAATGTTGGCAGGGTTTCAACCACGTATAAGAAACGTTCTGAATAAAGTTTTACAGAGAAGAGTTCTCCCCCTCATATCTAGTATGCCCTCAGCATATGTGTGCTAATAGCCACAAGCGCGTGACCTTAAACTCCAATAGTCCATCAACACACTCGTTGAATGTAGCTTACTCTATTTACTATTTACTCAACAAATAGCCCTGCATAATATTGCAGCTTCATGAAATGTTACTCAAACACTTGAACCTAAATTCTGAATTATGTACACGTACAGACACCCATTAACAGCGACGACCGACACGTCACCTGAAGCACACAAGGCCAGATTTTTGTGGAGCTGCGTCACCTGAAGCACATAAGGCCACGTCACCATGTCACCACGTCACCAGAAGCACACAAGGCCACGTCACCACGTCACCACGTCACCTGAAGCACACAAGGCCAAATCGTTGTGGAGCTGCGAGCTCAAAGCGTGCATCTCCTTGCATCTGCTGCGCAAACCAAGCTGCCAGCGCACAGTGGTGACGAATGTAGGCGCGCAGCTTTTCGGCACCGTAGCAACGCAACACAAAGAAGAGCTTGAGGGACCTGCGCATTGTATTAGCCTTGCTGATTAGATATTTTGAAATATGAGTGGCCAAGGATGAGGAGCTTTAGACATTGACACGTTATGGTCGTGACAAGCCTCAAAGGCTTCCTGTGACTGAAACTACCTAATAATACGAGTTTCAATGTTGCAGAGGAAGCTACATGCTAATAGTCAGACGTTTTGACCAGTTTTGTAACTTTTTTGTAACCTGTACTCTGTATTAATTTGAAATAGCAGTAACTAAGACTAACTCCTCTTCCTTGTTTTCTGTGGGGCGAGAAAAAAACACGCCTGCATAGTTTTTCTTCTTCCATTTTTCCCATGTGACTAGCCTGCCATTACATGCTGCCATTACATGCTGTCGTTACATGCTGCCATTACTTGCTGCCAACGAGTCCCAGGTCAACTCGTCAAGGGAGTTTGGCTTGGCATCTCACACGCATTCCAAACACCACAACTGCCTGTAACTGCATCTGATTGCTGTGACAGCAGAGAGGATCTTTTTGTTGGCTGAATGCAGGTCAGTTATAGCCCTGTAAAGAACTCAGTGCACACAAATATGCAACCACACGACAAACAATTGCTTCCTGTGGCTCCCCTGATTGAGCGGTGATAGGTTGGATATGAAAACAGTAGAATGGTAGTAAAAGGACGGGTGATGGAACTGCTGCTAGGCCAGACAAGCCACCTCTTCTCACCATATGGCATTTTGAACTGGAATTTGTTTTCTTCCTGCCTAAAATATTTTCTGCCAGACAAGACGAGCAACCCTGGGAATTTTTTCCCCTTAAAAAATATTCGGACTAGAAGGGCGGCCTTCACTCTCCAGGCGGCAGTTTGAACTGGGCTTGCTCTTCTTCCCTGCTCAACCACCTCGCTAGTAGCGTTCACACACACACACACACACACACACACACACACACAACACACACACACAACACACACACACATTTACACCCATATACACACCTGAACCGTCTCCCTAGAGGTATTTGCAGGTCTTTGAGGTCTAAAGCGTTTCCAGTAGCCTGCATAAATATGTCAGCATCGTGCTTGTACATTTGTGAGCATGCATCCATGCAAGAGAAGAACAAACCCCACACAGACGTATTCACACAATTGTTTTAAACATGAGGGTTGTACAACTGTGCGCTTGCAAGTGAGCATTGAAAGTGCCGCCGTGTGGTCTCCTGGACCGGCTTCTTCCTCATTAGCCGATGACGTTTTACATGTTAATCACCTCTGCACAAAGGACAGTTTACATGGCACGTACCACGTACCTATTAATAAAAGTGTTTGCTGACTGTTCATTTGTAAGAATAGAAAATTGCCGGAGTTACTCATGTGCACAAGAAAAGTGCTGTCTTTATGAGTCCTACCCCGGTGCTTGTCCCATCTGCTGCTTACCTGAAGGAAAACTGGGGTGAGTGAGAGTGCCTCCTTGATGGGTCCCTGATCTGCAGCCCATAGTGCGCAGCAGTCAAAGTTGGTTAACAGCCACTTGTGGGGGTTGAAGCTGTACGAGTCAAGTTCCTGTGTGAGGATGGTCGTGGGCAAGTAAGAAAAAAGTGTGTCTCTGCTGCGCTCTGAGGCAGCAACTCTACAAGTGCAAGACCAAAAGACCAAAGCAAGCGCATGTACAAGCAAACACCCAGCTACCTTGCCACCACTCACTAACTTTATGCAATCCAACACACTCCTCATTCAACAGACTGGAAATATTACAGCTGCAAAGACTTTTCCCCTCGCTTTCTTATGCACCCCCAGCCCCCCAGATTCGATGCGTAAACAATACACAACAACCTTTATTGGTCATGTCTCAGGTGCTTTCAGGTCGTTGTCATCCTGTACACTAGTTTCAGAGCTGTGATACGGTGATACGCCAAGTCTGACCTTTACAATGCAGCCATTTCGGCCCTTTTTTTATGTGCGCTTGCCTGTTCTGTGCAAGTATCAGATTGGTATACTGTACCTCCATGCCCTGGAAGTGTGCTTCCCGTTGCTCTGGGCAAACTGCTGCACTACCTGCATGCAACATGAAGGCACACATACACATGAGCGCTTGATGCTTGCAAGTGGCAGAGGCTGTCACCCTACCTGTGTGCATGCTAAGAAAACACAAAAAAACAGCAACGCCTAGGCTAGAAAGGTGGAAGGGAATGGCAGCGCTGCTTGCACGCAAGCAAAAAGTGCACGCGTTAATCCAAACGTGAAATGTAGTAGGGACACAACAGCGTTGCAAGCAGTGAGAGAACGTAACTCGGCAATGTCCGAGGCTCATAAAATATGGAGACAGCCTGATTATAAGATTTAGGTATGATGCATGATATGAGATGTGCTCCAAGAGATATAGGCTAAACACTCGCATACGCAGATCAAGAGATGAAATAGTATAAACTGCGATGTCTGCAAAGTTGCAGGTGCAGCCTGCACAGATGACAGGAGCATGCGTGCTTGTGCATTGAATTCACTTCAATTCACTCAGGTCACACACCTGCATTTGCTGCACCTGTATTACATAGGTTTTATGTCACATATAGTGTGTGCCCAGACAGGCCCTGTGTGGCTGCAGTCTATAAATGCTGAGCTCACGCACCTGCATAAGCTGCATCTACATGTGCCCAGACAGGCCCTGTGGCCGCAGTATGCCCCACGCGTGCCAAAGGCCCAACCGGGTCAACTGCAATGAGGATACGAATTGCAGCAAAACTTTGCATTGCATTTAACTCACGGCTGCAGTAACGTTGGCTGCTGTGCACTCATTTGGCGTGGATACGAGTCAGGAGATTTGAGAAAGATGGCCACTAAATGATCATGCGACACTGCATGGTTGCACAACACCCCTTTATCCCACCCCATGCCAATGGTGATAACATTTTTTGGTGTGCTCCTCTTCTAGGTACGTAAGTGTTCATAAATGCGTACCTGGCCAAAAAGGAAAAGAGCTGGGGGGGCATTAAAACCACTCCCTACATCAGTCATAACAGGAGATCCACTTTGGTTCTTCCAGGTTCAATAAAAAATCTACTATGCAAACAGAAAAAAGAGTCAGCGGGACGCAGAAGGGCGATGCAAACAGAACGGAGCATCAGCAGGCCAAGCAAACAATAAGAAGCGTCAGCAGGGCGCAGAAGGACAACGCAAACAGAAAGAAGAGTCAGCGGGGCGCAGAAGGGCAATGCGAACAAAAAGAAGAGTCAACAGGGAGTAGGAGCGTTTCGAGCTGGGCCAAGCTTGCTGCTATACAAATGTGTGGCTATACAAAAGAGTGGGACTCCTTCCCGAGGACAATAGTCAATAGCATGGGGTCACCGGAAACATAGTCAATGGGGTCATAGTCATCATGGAGTCTTAGCCAAGACGCGCAGCTTACGGGTAGAAGCACTCGATGCAAACCCTATTTAAAATAGCAGCACACAGCTGGGATTTCATGGCCACCTGCACAGCTGGAGGTAGTCCCGATCGTGCTGCATAGGTAGCATGGTAGAAGCCCAGCTGCAACGTCCTCTTCTATGGCAGCTTGCAGGACAGAGGGCTGCACAAGGTGGTGAGTGAGTGAGTGGTACTCAGATACAATGATGATGGCGGCGTGAATTTCTGGACATTATCACAAGCAATAAATGCACACAAATACACACATACACACACAAGGACGCCATTTGTTTGGCCGTCATTATATTAATTGCAGGAATAGACTTTTACTGTCTGCGTTATTTGTTCTTTTCAACTGCACAGAAGAATGTTTTATAAATATGTGGGCATTGTGACTGAAAAATAGCGTGGTAGTTGCGTAGTTGCGTAGAGTTACGATCGTGTTTTGGGCGAGGAATGGGTAATAAGGGTGCAAGCGTTTGACAGGTCTGTGAGGATGCAGGTAGTTGTGATAAAGTCACAAGATCTGGCCCAGAAACTGATGATGACACCCTGGGACACCAAGCTGTGAAAAGCGTACAGAGCCGCATGGAAATGTATAAACTAGAATATTTTTGTTGACCAAACAGTCACCTGAGAGAGCTGGTGCGTTTCCACCTTGACTTCGTTCCGTACGAGCTTACATTACCTTATTTTGTCGGTCGTTCACAGTCAAAGCTTGGGCCTACTTTCGTCAGCCGCATTGCAGGAGTATTGGGAGCACAAAAGTGGCTCCTCTCTCTTGACCAGTGGAAGGAGTGAGATCTATTGCGTAGCTTCAACTCTGATAAACAACAAGTGAGGAAGAGCTAGATACGCACGGACCCTAATATTGAACCCTAGCAATGTCAATACAAGAAGTTACATGCAATCTTTGTGATCAGTCGCTTTCTAGTGAATCTAAAAAGTCTAGTAAAGTGCAGTGTGCCTGCAGGGACCTAGGAAAAGGCTAGCACCTTTCACCCCGGTTTCTACCGCAGCCTAACTGCATTTCTCTGCACACAGACGCTGCTGCGTGCGTAAAAATCCAGCCTACTTCTGTTTGAACGTCATACATCATGCACATAGCTCATCGTTATGCACATAGCTCATCCTTATGCACAAAGCTCATCCTTATGCACAAAGCTCATCCTTATGCACAAGCTCATCCTTATGCACATAGCTCATCCTTATGCACATAGCTCATCCATACGCACAAAGCTCATCCCTATGCACACAGCTCATCCTTATGCACATAGCTCATCCTCATGCACAAAGCTCATCCTTATGCACATAGCACATTCTTCCCTATTCCTTTCACTCTATATCTCCCCCTCCCGCCCCTATACCTGAAGCGCAAAGTCTTCGTCCTGGCTAGTGGGCAGCACACGCACGTGGTTGATCCCAACAATCATGCATGCCTTTTTAAAGGCACTGTGGGCCTGGTCACTGGAGTAGGCCACTAGTTTCAGGGCATCAGATTCCGGGCGGTCCCTAAGAGACCGCGCGCGAGCAGCGAGCAGCGCTACTAGCACGGCTTCGCTGCTAGTCCCCTACGGTATAAGATGCATGTTGTGTGTGTTTGTGTGTTTGTTTGTGAGTGTGTGCGTTTGTATGTGTACATGTGTGTGTAGTGCGCATTTGTTGTGTGTGTATGTGCCGTCGGTCTACGTGTACATATGTGCGTGTGTTTGTGCTCGCGCCAAGTGCGTACGTGCGTGCAAATAGTTAAATACCTATCTTGACACATACATTGTCAAGTATGTGTTTTTAAGTGTCGAAGTTTTTATTTTTGGAGTGGTAAGGAAATGATGCTCTGCATGTGTGGTTGTTGTATTTAACGCTTGACGTTTAAAAACACACGTATTTTCCTTGTCTGTGCACACAAGGCAGTAAGATCTTGAACAATATGTAATGTGAGGGAATTACAGCAAGTCTGACCAAAGACACATGCAGTAGTTTTGCATAAATGAACAGCAAATATACAAGGACGCTAAAAAGACGTGCCAGTTGCGCAGGACATAACAAAACTTGCATAAGAAGCTTTTGCGTGCAGTCTTCACCTTGATGACCCCGCTTTAGCGCGTGATAGGCACTTCAGCAACAGTAAAAATGTAAGCTTAAAAACTGGGAAACACCTTACTGCTAGAGTTGGCCAGCCCTGTACGTGTACACCGTATATGACCATGTATACTTTCCTGCTAAAAATTGCGTACGTGTATTGTACACATGTAAATGTATGGTTATAGTCAACCCTTCTTACTGCTCAAGCCTGCCTTTGTATCCAGCACCTGAATGACCCCACTCAATTAACGCATCCAGCACCTGAAAGACCCCACTCAATTAACGCATCCAGCACCTGAATGACCCCACTCAATTAACGCATCCAGCACCTGAATGACCCCACTCAATTAACGCATCCAGCACCTGAATGACCCCACTCAATTAACGCATCCAGCACCTGAACAACCCCACTCAATTAACGCATCCAGCACCTGAACAACCCCACTCAATTAACGCATCCAGCACCTGAACAACCCCACTCAATTAACGCATCCAGCACCTGAATGACCCCCACCCCTGTACCGCCGCTGCTATACAGGAACTTTGAAGGCAGACCGACGAGCTGACCAAGCCAGTCCATCATTTGCTGCGCACGTGGGTATCGGAAATGATCATATAATAGGAAGGAAAAGTAGTGCAAAAAGTGAAGTTAGTACTTTGCTGCGGACATGGAATGCAGTGATGGACTGAAGGGCACTTCACGACCCGTGCATAAGCAAACAAGCTATAATAGCAGTATATCCTTACCTGGCCCTTATAGGTGGGAGGGGCATCCATATACACTCAGGCTTCGCCAGGTGTACCAAACATACAAGTTAAGACGCAGCATATACAGTGCCATTCAAAAATCACGGCATGCATGTATGGTATAACCATGTGTACATTAATACCATGTATTGCATTTTTGTTTGGACTTTCAAAAAAAGTCCAAGCATCACCCTTAATAAAACATCCCTTACTAAAACATCATTGCAAATTTAGCAAGAGAGCACGTAAATCGTATGACATGGCAAGCAGAAGCAGACCTGAACGTGCACTCACCATCTCAAGCTCTGTGCTGACAGGGCCTGCAGCCCTGGATAAGACAAGGAGCATAGAAACAGGGACAACGAGTTAGTCGTCCAGGAGCTATAGAGCAAGTGCATCATGATCAGGTTGTTGCTAAGCACTGTGCTTAGCATAGGCTGCATAAAAGGGCTCTGTGGGCATGTGGGCCCTGAAGACCCATATTTTATCACTCTGTATCCGTACAGGCTTACCTCTCAAGAGGCACTCGAAAAAAGCAGCTTACTATCAGATAAGTAGTTTTAAAGAATGTCAAGTTGAAGATACAGGAAGCGACTTGCAATTATGGCTTGAGGACCTTAAGTTGTAAGCATTTGTTCAGACCGTCAGTTCCTTTTCAAATAAGGCAATGAAATAGCTTCAAGCTTATAACTTGAGCTGCAGGTATGAAAAGAGACACTCAACAAAGACGCCTTGGGGAAAGCCGTGGAAAGGTGTGGAAGATGCACGCGTAAAGCGGGCACAATGCTAGTGCTAAGTCTGTTTAAAGCACGTGATTGGTACATGGTGTTTCATTTGTTTTATATGGTACTTAGACGACGCCATATGGAGCGCGCAACCCAAGGCAAAAATAGTTCTGTGCCGTACCAGCTGAAGCCGATCATGTTGGAGGCTCCAGCCAGCCAGTCTGCCAGCATTGCAGGGTAGCTGTGGCAAAAACAAGCAAAAAGGCATTTAAAAGAAAATAGCAGCAGGAGATGCTTAACCTCGTGAACCTTCCTATCAGTCCATAAGAAAAATGTTGATGAGTAGCTGGGGGAAGGCATGTACCTGCAATTTTAACCTTATGAAGGCAAAAGTACTAATGCACGGATCACAGTTAAGCTAGAATGGGCAATACAGGTAACTTAATGCGTGGGAATGAAGGGGTTAAGTACAAGGAAATTTGAGTTTTAACTTATCTAGCACGTCTGACCTGTATATAAAGCAGCGCAGTTTATCTCACTCAGCAGACTGTGGATTGAAAAAGTCGTGGACCATTTGCTTGACCGACCAGATGCGTGAGCCGGAGCATTCCAGGTTTGAGCGCAGGACAACAAGCTGTATGCATGAACGATTCGCCACACCTTCATGGTCCCAGACCCAACATCTGCTTGTTCAATGCAAGAGCTTTTGCATATTGAAATTACCCTTTTTGTGAGCAAACATAACAGCTCACCTGCTGTTGGCTGGGAAGTAACCAAAGAAGGACGGGTCTTGCCAATGCAGGACACCTGACGTGATTAGAAAAGGCAGCTTGCTTCAGTTTATATTCATAGCAAAAAAGTTGCGTACAAACATCACATACAGACATTATGTTCTCCGTGAGTACTTTGCAGTTGCAGAAGTACTCGAGTTCTTCAGAACAATATCAACATCAATTTTCTTCTATCTCCTCAGCTCAGACAGCAAGACCGGAGCAATTTCTTGGGACACGTAAAAGTCTTTGGAAGCTGCACACGAGCATGAGCTTACATAGTTTTGTACACAGCTTATAAATCTCGGGCTACACAAAAGCACCTGGCATGATTTTGGAGGTGAAGTCCTCAAACACCGTCGAAAATGACTCTGGCTGTTCGGGGGGAGATTCAGGCAGGTCGTTCAAAAATCCAGGCTGCGCAGGGAAGCAGAAGGGTCACGATTGTTGAGGGCTTACACATTACAGTTGCGCGCATGTCTATCATTGCATTGTAACACAAACTGCGTACACATTCCTTCTGGCATACGTCAGTTGCAATCTGTTTCACAAACCTGGACTCTTGGCTTGACGGGATATTGGCCACCCTCCTCTAATCCTTTGTAGTAATCCGCAATCCAGTCAACTACTTGGTACCTGAGAAACAGCAATTGTTTACGCTTGCATTCCTTTGAGTGCGCACGTCTGAATTACACTAAACACAAGCTAGAACGCCAAGTACCACACAAGAACACAATCACCTACCCAAAGCTACGGAACTGCATGCAAAGAAGGAGGCCGGACAGGGGGTTGTAAATTACATAGATAGACGTGTGGCCGTGTGCGGATCTACAAAGGGACACACACCTGTTCGTGGTTGATAGTGTGCTCATAATCTTCAAGGTCTTTCCCTCGAGCCTCGTGCAACTGAACATTTCTTTCACTGTGTACACGCAATTGTGATGTCGTGCTGTACGACATGTACTTCGAACGCAGAATGTCCGCAAGTCTGAAGAATGGTTTGGCCGGTTGCTTGCCCTGCTGCTTTGTTGCATAATAAGGTGTAGGTGTGAGGCACCTTCCAGCCATTGAGGTCTGAAAGCACGGATTGGCAACTTGCATGTTTAAAAGAAGAGTAAACAATGTCAGATTTTGACCAGTACTTTAAATATAATTCAAATAAAAATGGAATTGTGAACATCTGACGGCCTATCTCGTAATGGCTGAGTCAAAGCCAAGAAAAGGAGGAGAAAAGGACTGTGTCGAGTGCAAAATATTTGGGCAGGTGTGTGCATGTGTGTGTGTGTGTGTATTTTGCTTCCCGGTGGATTCGTTAAAGTGAAACCAAGAGAACACGTGCATGCATGCACCTGGCTTGGTTTCACAAACTGAGATGAAGCTGTGGCTACCAAGCGTATGACTCACAGTGCTTAGAGGCAAAAATGACGCTAACTCTCTGGTTGCCACTCACAGTTGAGGGGCAAACCTAATGCACTCACAGTTGAGGGGCAAACCTAATGCACCACAACATGGCAAAAGTGTTCGTTACTTCCTACAGCAGGGGCCGTGCGGGTGGCACAGAGAAATAAGGCCTTTGCACGTCTAAGGAACATTAAATAACTGCCGTGTACATTGCTGTACGCTTGAAAGCACATACTTGACTTTTCACTTCTGCTCGTCCTGCCATCCTGATTTAGCCAAGCACTGAGCGCTCTTCCTGAACAGCCACCCACAATCCAGACTTGAGAAACTTGCAAAGGATAACCAGTAAAAGGATAGTAAAAGGAGGGAATAACGCCAAGGAAACAAACCCGACCAATAGGACAAAAAGATGTAGAAGCAATGCAGGCAGTGAAAACCAGCTGCTTTCCGCATTAATCAAGGAAAAGGAGCCAATTTCGGTACCGGGTACCGGATACCAGAGATTAAAAAAGTCAATGAGGATCAAAAGATGGAACCAAAAACCCTAGACTGACCTGAGGCTCTATCACCATAAATACATTAAATCCTGGCGTGCAATTGGAACAAGCACTTCTCTTTTGGACATGTGACATGTGCAATTTTAACAAAAAGGGAAACTCGGCATGTACTGCAACACAACACAAACGATCAAATGTCAAGGCCACGATGCCTGGCCCACCTTAGTTTCTTTATTATTAGCGTGGTGGCTTATTAGCGTGGTGGGGAACTGCCTGGTGCGGGCATCTATGCAGCCCACCTCCTTGATTCAAGCTGGCTGGGCTACACAGTTACACTGCTAGCAGAACTTTTTTTGTAGTGCTTTTCTCGCATGTCGCATATACAATCTCTTCACACATTCCCTCTGCAGGGCATTTGTTTGCAAGCATTCAAGAAGTTTGACGAATGCTATGAGAATGCATCCAAACGCGGACTAGGAGATGAAGTGTGTATGGATAAGGTAATGTTTTGATGGCCAATGCAAGCGCAGAATGAAGTGGAATTCTGAGGCTTGGCATGGGGGTGAGAATTTGATGGGCACCTTGAAGTAAATGTCACAGACAATAAACGAACACACAACACCCTCCCTTATCATGCTTTCTGTGTTCTTAGTGCCAGCAAATTTTCCGATTCCCTTTTGTTTCCTACTGCATTGCGATGTACCTGTCAGTTTTCGTTGAGGACCCATTTAAGGTCGTTGAAACATCTCACGACACATTCAGCATATTTTATCACTCCTTTTTTCCCCTGATGTTTCTTTTAATGCTACTTCTGATCCTGCTGCAGTTTGATGACTTCCGGGAGTGTTACGCTCAAGCAACTGCTGCTCAAGCGCGCCTGAAAAGTACCATGGTGAAATGATGCGGGAGTTTCAAAGGCTGACAATCATGCTGGCTCACCACTGCCAGCATGTCTCCTCTGCTTTCATAGCCAATTTGTTACTTCTGATCAAGCGCTTCCCAGGGTAGGGATACTGGATTTCCCATGAATATTGTGGCCAGTATTGCCTGTTCACTCGCCCTAACTGCAGCTCCATATCCAACTAGCGCTTGAGTTAAACGCAACATACCCGATAAAAGAAGCATACACTATTGGTACGCAACCTCTCTCTAGAACAATATGCTGCCGCTGTACGCCACATCGTTACTTTTGGTGAACTTAGCCAACTCAAAAATACGTTTAATTTATGTTACTCTTCCTGGTGGTGTGCAGGCCTCTGCCTCCCGACCGTCTAATCCCCATTGTTCCCTCTATTTTTACTCCAGCTGGGATGCTGTGTGTCTCTGCATCCATCGGGCAGAGCAGGACACAAACCAACATCCTTTCCAAATCCATCATGCAAAGGAAGAAAACAAAAGCAGATATTGTAACCACCACCGGCATGAAATAGGAAGGATGTTGTTTTGTGTCTTGCACCAATGGATGCAGAGGCTCATGATGATCCCGTCTGGAGAATACAAAAACGAAGATTTATAAAGGGGACCAACTGGTTGAGGAGCCATGGCCTGCACACCACTAGGAGTATTGCTCAGATATTTTTAGTTGCGTTCAATGTCGCGTCTGGTTTAAATGGTTCTTTTGCCTCGCCTTGTCTAGTTGGCGTTCAGGTCTTGTGTCTATGCAGTAACTGAGTCTTATCTAATCGTACGTCCTACTACTAGTTGGTCTGTACTAAGTCTGTACTAACAATGGTCAGGCTGATGGAGTTTTGATTGGGCATGAAAACAGTGGTGTCCAGACCAGAAGAGTCTTTCACGTCCTTTGCTGTGACATTTGGTAACAGATTTATTTTGTGGTGGTACGTTCTGTTACTAAAGGAACTAACAATATTTCCGTAATCTATGCCTTTTTGTTTACACCTTTTTGAAGACTTTTGGCAGCCCGACCTTTTCTGCTACATTAAGCCAACAGCCAACTCATCTTTGAGTGACTTTCTCACTGTAATTACTTCTCTTATTCTGAGCTTAAGGGTTTATATAATTAGTTGTTGTGCTGAGCCTTATACTTTGCAGTGACGGTGATTTGATCTGAGCGACACATTACATCTTGATCATGAACAGCAGCTGTATCAGTCAAATTACAAGACAGATGCATAGCGCCACCAATTGCAGGAGCACGTAGGACTCCAGCACCATCACAAGAGGCATGAGTTGACTGCATTCATGTGTGCAGCTCGCTCCGCTGTCCTTGCTGAGAGTGCTCACGCATCGACATGCAATCCTTCATTACAACAACTGGCTACGCCAATATAAATCACAGAGAAGTTATCAATCGCCAACCGACCAAACTACCTTGAACCAGCCAAACATATGCCTCTGCCAGACTTGGCGTGTCTGTCACGACGAATCATGGTACCAGCTTAAGCATGGATTGCAAGTATGAGCCATATCCGCCAAGCCCCCCCATAAAGGTGTGTTTGACGTCTCCTCCTCTCCACGCGAGAAGGAATCGACGGCTCAAGCAACGCCCACGAGGAGATGGCTCAGACAAGTCCGAGAAAAGAGCGAGTTTGTTACAAGAGGACCATCTAAACTGGCCAAACAACCAAATAAGCATAAAACCGTTGCTCACGTTATAAATCAGGGAAAATCACACGGTTCGTCCATGCCACTGATTTAGCATGACATGTCACCCACAATTTTACGGTCTTAGCCAGGCAAGGAGATCGGATGCTGGTTCAGAGGTCATCTAGCAGCAAGACCCGCAGCACAAGGAGCAGTGCCAGATCGTTTGATGTTCCAGGCCTGCTCCGAGCGTCTCACGGACGCTCCGTGACGGACGGAACGAGTTGTGCATGTGATGCTCCTCAAGTTTTCTGTATGATAAAATATGCCTCCGGTATTTATGGGTTTTTTAGTGTGACATTCCTGTGCTCCTTTTTGTATGTGCCCAATCAGGCCTTTTTTTGTCAACCTTATAAACCTTATGTGCACAAAACGCAGATGACGATTCCCCCTGTTTGATTAAATGCGGTCGGTTGGTCTTAGCAACCTGCTATCTGAGATCATGCTTGATTGGTTTTTCTCATTTTCTGAATGCTTTCTGTTCGCGATTATTCAAGCAACCCATTTATGCTCTCTCTTCTTCATACTTTTGTTTCATGTTTCTCTTGGACGTTCCCCTTTGTTTAGCTAGGTTTGACAAGCTTTTTCCAAGCTTCTGCTCAGATGCTCCCTGAGGCATACCTTACCTTATTCATTGGTGCTGCTGTGTCACAAACGACGTTGTGCCTTTTTCCCTTTCTAAGGATTTTTTGTAGGTGGTACAAGTCTGCACTAATCTGCAACATCTCGTAAATCTGTTTTTTTGTGGCTGGCCATGATCACTGGCAGTCAGCAGCCGATCAATCAAACCTGGCTGAAGGTCCTGCCTATTATAATTGTCATCCCATATTGAGCAGCCATGTCAAGGTGAATGCCTCAGTAAGCTTTGAAATTTTTTTTTTTTTTTTTTTTTGGTGGGGGTTGTTACACGGTCCTCAGCAAGGGCCTGACAGAATGAAGGAAAAAAACCTATAAGACTGGGAAAAGGAAAACTCCTGCCTAA
>Ga0307974_1001018_pt1:0-17500 | contig 18673 bp, 25 predicted proteins | sample OrgLakmetagen784_FD_201812 | JGI IMG/M metagenome (GOLD analysis project Ga0307974, IMG submission 201812) | Saline water microbial communities from Organic Lake, Antarctica - #784 | ecosystem: Environmental > Aquatic > Non-marine Saline and Alkaline > Saline | place: Antarctica: Organic... | reverse complement strand
ACATAGAGGTGAATTCGTCTTTCAATCACTCTCATATGCCCTTCATCACGCTACACACTGCGCCTAGGTGTTTTCGCTCCAGGTTTTCCACATGACGTGTGCGTCCTGTTCATCAGCAGGTGCGTCTCTGCTGGGAAGCTTTTGTCTAAAGTTTGGAGAATGCGAATGGCGCGTGCTTGTCTGTTTGCGTAAAGGCACTTGCATGTAATTTAGCAGACACGCTAGCTGGTCTAGTTTCTACCTACTATTAGAGCAATGCAAACAATAGCACAGGGAACACAGGGAGCAACTCAAAATAGGCTCTAGGGAGCTCAAACATTGTGATTGTCAAGAAACACCTATTCTTTTTTTTCTGAATTCTGAACCCCATTTCATCCTTTGGCTTTGTGTGGAAGCACGCTGTTATAAGTAAGGGTGGATAATTAGGGTGTCTGACTTTGCCCGCGAGGCTCGGGGAGCCTCAACGAGGCTCGGCACTCGCTGGGGAGGCCCTAGCTGGAAATTTCGGTTAGAAAATTACTTTCTCAAATCTGCACGGATTGAGCTGAAACTGTTGTTAGCTTATGTATATAAGTAAATGTTACCATTGAGACCAGTGAAAATATGGGCGTGTGAGTCAGTAAAATCCGGTTAGCGTTTACCCCCCCCCCCCCAAATTGTTACACACCCCTTATAACTCTTCCTGGTGGTATATGATTATAAATAAATGTTATTAATGAAGAGACTTGGTTAAAAATATGGGCGTGTCAGCCAGGAAAATTTAGTTTACGAAATGTTTGGTTGCCCCTCCTCCCCCACAGCTGCACACTGCCTTGTCCTCGATGATGTGGAGTGGCACGCTGTTGTTGAAGAAAAAAAGGCCCAAGTGCTCTCCAAGGAAAATTTGAGGATTTCTGGGGAAATGGGGCTAATTTCCCCCAAAAAGTGGACACCCTCGCTGGCTGACGATTGTCTTCCACACCAGGGAAAGAGGCTCGCCGAGGCTCGGCGACTCTCAGTGAGGTTATGACCCACCCTTAGTTATAAGCATATCATTTGTGTTTTTTGTGTGCAGTGGAGCAAGCGCTCATGACCGTCGATGGCGTGGAAGAGGCAAGGGTGGCCCTGACACAGGTGGGGAAGCAACAGCATAGGGTGGCACACCCACGCACGCAAGCACACTTTCACACACACACACACACACACACAAGCACACTCATACATACACACACGAGCCTGCAAGGGTAGCTGCTGGTTACGTAAGAAGCAGAACGGGAGCTTCATAAGCTCCTGACATGCCACTTTCCGCTTCGGGCTGAGCGTCCGCCAGTGCTATTCAGGCCTAAGACCTGAAATCCTTCAGTCGTCTGGGATGAACGTTTTGCCCATGACTTGGCTCATGCTGCTGATTACCATAAGACAGCTGAAACAGGAAGTAATAATATGGGCTGCACTGGATCGGTGCATTTTAGATGCCACATACCTCCTTACAGACTGAGGTCCTGACAAATTATGCAGGATTTGCAGCACAGACAAGATGGGTCGAGTTGGGAGCCTTGTCTGCATATGATTTATATAATTCATGATGGAGGAATGGATGCACTAGCCGATGCATTTTTACCTCGTTTCTTCCTTGCATGGTGAGGCAAAGGTTCGCCTAGCTGCTAAGGCCTTGTGCTGTGTTCATGAAAAATCAGTCAACCTCAATTTCTTTCTTGCAGGATGAGGTGGAGGTGCGTGCGCAGGCCTTGCGCGTTTATAAATTTTGGCAGTTGCTCTCAATCCCTTCTGTGCATGGTGACACAGGTGCAAAGGCCTTGTGCTGCACTCATTAGAATTTAATTTCACCACGATTCCTTCCGTGCAGGGTGAGGCAGAGGTGCGTGCGGGACCCAACAGCAAGGGGGAGGAGGTCCAGGGGGAGGCCCTGGTAGCCGCAATAGATGATGCCGGCTTTGAAGCCAAGCTGGTGGATAAGGGGGAAGGCCAAGAGACAATCATACTGAAAGTGCGTCTGTGCGTGCTGCTGGTGGGCTAGAGATTGTTTGGAGTTGTTTGACAATGAACATCTTAGTGATTTAGCAGGTGGGAGCAAAGGGAGACAGGAGATATATTGTTGCTGCTTGCAGTATCTGTTTAGCTCATGGCTAGGGTTGGCCAGAGCCATGCATTTGTAGGTATATACCTAGGGTGCGAGGCATAATATTATATTGCCCCCATAGATATATGATATTATTATTATATAATATTCTCAGAAATTGAAGAATTTAACCCAGACTGTGCACTCTGGTTTTTTTGTACCCAAAGATTTGATTGGTAAAAACCCTGCAAGGGCAAACTTCTTCCCACACCTACACCCAAATACACTCATACAAACTCCCCCCCCCACACACACACATACTCACATACTCACACACAAACACCCCACATATCCACCCGCACACCCACACTAATACCTAGGGTTAGCCCAACTGTACATGGGATTTCCATATACTGTATACCTTTCCATATACGGTATACGCCGCATGACCGTATATACCGTATATGAGGGGAAATAAATTCACTCAGAATTATTTCATAGGGGGGTCATTTTGCAGCTCTTGAAGAGCTGAGTTCGCTTGACCCAATATTTTATGCCCAAAAAATAAATGGTTAGGGAGCTAAGCCTGCTTCAAGCCAAAAAGACCTTAAAAAGGCCTTTTTAAGTGCAAAAGGGAAATCAACTACCATAACCACCAATAAAGCTAATTATTAATGCAAAACACATGCGTCAATAGAAAAGGGAAGCAAAGGAAGAGCTCAGTAAGAAGAGGCGCGAGAAAAGAAAATTGACCAAAAAGAGCAAAAAAGACTACTGGTGCTGGGATTTGACCTGAAAATATCATATTTACCTATGCGGGATCTGCATAATATATAATATTATATAGTAAAAATATGATGAGGGCGTCTGGCACCCTATATATACGGTGTACATATGGTATTTTCAGCAGGGAAATCACCATACATACGGTGCAGATATACGAATCTGGCCAACCCTACTCATGGCTCATGGCCTAATTTCCTCGGCATGCGCTGTTCAGCACGCCGCTGAATATGTATCATGCATGTGCTATCCTGTCAGCCTTATGCCTGCTGGGTCGTGCAGGAAAGCAGTGTGTGTGTGTCTCCCTGCAATGTGTTTGCTGCGTGCTGTTTGGTTGAAGTGGGGGAAGTGCTGAGTCAGTGCCAACAGTCGCACCTTTGTTGGAGGTGCAGCACCTCATTTCTCAATTCTTCAACATAGTAGGCTGCATCGAATCATCGGGAGAGGGATGGGCATATACCTTTGCCCGACATATTTGCAGACCCATTCGCACCTTCAACATCAACCTCTCGCTACAGTTATTCCTCTACCTGCGGCGAATGCATGCATGCATGCGTCTATCTTTGATGCCCCTTTCCAAATTAAAATCTCTGATCGCTAAAGGGCGTGATTTCATAGGCTGCGTGTACAGTTCTGTATGGGTCTCTCACTGAATGTGCTGTCCCTGTGTCAAAGGTGCAATGCTCTGGCATGCATGGTGCTGTAAGGAAACTGCGGCTTCTTGTTCACAGGTGGGAGGGATGACCTGCTCGCACTGTGTTTCAAGTGTGGAGTCTGTCCTGGGTCGGCTGCCGGGCGTGATGCGTGCGAGTGTGAGCCTGGTGACGTCCTTGGCGGAGGTCATATACAATGGAAACACCACAGGTGGGTTGTTTTGTATGGATAGGGGAGCAGGTGGGGGTAAGACTGCTCTGCTTTGAGTGTTAGCCTGGTAATTGCTTAGCAGAGATGATGTACAATGGGAACGCCACAGGTGGGCGTCTTGTCGAAGAAGAGCATAGATGGGCAAACTCAGTCTTTGTGAGCCAGAGTTAAGGTGCAAGCTTTAAGCTCTATTATGGAAACTTGAACGCAAAAAAGACAAAGGAACAAAAGTGTGGCACTTTTCTGCTGTGGTCGTTGCGTTTCTGTGTACCTGGTGCATCTGCAGTTCACTGACAGGATTCAGCAAAGATTTTGTTAAAAGGGGTCTATTAAAGTCCATTGAAACTACACACACACTCGAAATCCATGATATTTACAATACTTCATACGCTGTGCAGGTCCTCGCTCCCTCATTTCAGCCATCATTGACGCTGGCTTCACAGCTGAGCTGGCTGGCCCAAATTCAGACGGGCTCAGTCCTGCCGATGCCAGTGCCCAGGTACATCTAGATATCTGGATTGAGGCACACTTAATAAGACGAGTCTCTGGAACTGCCAGACCTAGAAGCCACTTCAATGCAACTTGCTGCCTTTTTAAAAGACGCAAAAAAGACCTAAAGCATACTCTTATCTGCACACACAAAAACAGACTCCAAACTCCCACCAGCGGGTGCCGCAGCCTCAGTTGCCTCAACCTCATCACATGCACGTGGTTCCATGGCATGCTCACATTTCTAACTAACATGCTCACATTTCTAACATACTCACAGTTCTATTGTGCTCACATTTCTAACTAACATGCACGCCCTATGTGCAGGAGTTGGCTTACTGGAAGAACTTGTTCACCAGCAGCCTGCTCTTTACTGTGCCTGTCTTCTTTGTGGCTATGATCTTGCCTAAAATACCAGGTAGGTGGGTTGCAGAGCAGTCCTGTTTCATTTTCAATAAAGTGCCTGGGTGATGAATCGTCGCTGTGCCTGAAGTGGCAAAAGACAGTAGCCACCTTAGAATCATCTTTGTCTTTCACGACTTTCCTGCAAGTGATGCTTAAGAAACAACTCTGATGCGCTGCTGTTATTGGATGGAGAGGAGACAGCTCTTTTTCTCAACATCATCCACCCCCCTTCTATATGTACACGCTCCTCTGCAGGGCAGAACCTTGTCACAGACGTCTTGTTTTTGGGGTTTCCAGCTTACCAGCTCGTAAAATGGGCTCTGACAACTCCAGTGCAGGTGCGATAAGGAAATGGAAACATGATGCAGGCAGACTAAGTTAGCTAGTCGCTTTTTTCACGGCGCATGCCTTTGCTATAAAGGCCTTATTCAGGCTTATACTCTTCTTCAGAGGCTGCATGAATTGCAGTAGAGGCAAATCCTGTGAAGCCTGCAGTTGTCTTGCTCAAGTCTTGTTGCCTCCTGCACGTGATAATCTGTGCACAAGGGCGCTTTGGCTGTTCCTCCTCTTCGTGAAAATCAGCATGCTGACTGCAAATGCGAGTTGTATGATCCTTCAATACTTCAACTCAGAATGGCCATTTGTTTTCAGCAAGCCCACGCTGCTAGCTGCTCCTCCCACCACCCTCATCAACACGTGCATTCTTCCTTGCTTGCCCCTGCCCTGCATCTTTTCAATTTCAACCTGAACCTCACACAAAACCTCGATGGCGATCCAACGCATGCACACATTTTGTCCGCAGTTTTACATCGGCTGGCGCTTCCACGTGGGGGCCTGGAAGGCTATCAAGCGTGGGGGGGCAAATATGGATGTCCTTGTGTCATTGGGAACCAATGCAAGCTACATCTACTCGGTAAGTTTGTCAATTATTTGCCTGGCACGGCAACACAGATCTTCATGCCAGGCAGCCAACGAGCATATGAGGTGACCACAAGTGGGTCATCATCACAACACAGACAAACATTCTTTTCACAGAATTCAATATTGACCCGTGACTCCTTGTTGAAGGCGAATATCTGGCCATCATGAATGTGTCTACACACAGAATCCACATTATAAGTAGTGAAGTGGCTCTGGCAGGTACTACGGAAACACATGTAGATTTCAGCACCCTACACGCCCCACACTTCACAGCCAGCAACACACATTTCATGCCCTGCTCTTACCCTGTACCCCTCCCCTCCCTCCACACCCCAGAGCTAATACCTAATACCTAATACCTCAAATTACACACCCCATTCTCTGTGAATAACACAGCTAGCACCCACGTTGCACTTTTCACACACCACCTTGCTCGCACTCCACCCCCTTCCACCCTCCACTCCTTAAACTCCACACTCCTCACACTCCACGCTCTATAGCTGTCACTCCGCACTCTTCCTCACACGTAGCACCACACGCCATGTCACACCTGTCACCCAATTCACGCAGGTCATATCCATCCTACATCATCACGCAAGCAACCACCACGCCACTGGCGAATACACACCCACAGACTTTTTCGAGACGGCAGCGATGCTCATCACCCTGGTGCTCTGTGGGAAGTACTTGGTAGGGTTTCTTTCACAACTGTTCTGCCAACACCTGCATATTTGTGGCGTAAATGCCAAGATGTTAGCTACAGATGTTAGGTGTCACACAGATCTCTGGTGAAACGGCCAGCTTCAGGGTTTATGGCCCTTGGCTTCATTCCAAGCTAGCTGTGCTTTCCTGATCCCTGAGGGAGGCACAACTAGCTTGGAATGAAGCCAGGGTTAACCGGGCCTCATTCCAAGCCAGTCGTGCTTCGTGCTGCAAATGTTGCCGCTCACAGATACATACGTCTGTATTCCTGCCCACCTTGATCCTCTCTTCCACCACGGCACGCTGGACAACTTTGCAGCTCGTTGTTGTGTGCAGGGTTGGCTTGAACCATAAACTTTATGCATACGGTATTTGGCTCAATTGGGCTCAATTATATGGTACACGGTTGCGTACAGTAAAAGGTAAACGGTGTATAATTATGCCTATGGCCGACCCTCGACCCAGTTTCTGTTGATTTATCTGTCTTCCTTTCTTTTGTTGCATTGCCCACTCGCTTGCAGGAGTGCTCAGCCAAGGGCAAAACAAGTGAAGCCCTCACTAAGCTGCTGCACCTGATGCCTGAGACAGCGATGGTGAGGCTGACTTTGTCTGAGACGTCCTCTGAGAGTGATGGCAGAGTGGATATGCCAAGTTATGGACACAAAATAGCAGTGAAATCTCAGTTTTGAGAGGCATTCAGGCACAGGATGTAATTGTTTTGAACTCAGGCTGGCAAACTTGTTTGAAGATCCACTGCCTGTACATCACAGCAAATTCAGAGACTCATTTAAATTTCCTGCTTGGCACGCCTGTATTGCTTGCTGTGCATCAACCACCTCATGCTGCCCAAATCTCCACAGAAACCGCTCACATCAGTCATGCACTTCACAACCCCCACTTCCATTATGCCACGCTGCACCACACCCTCATCTACAACGGTACCTCGCTCGCAGTTGGTGACGCTGGATGCTGAGGGCACCATCCAATCTCAGCAGGAAGTGCCCAGCCAACTTATACACAAGGGCGATGTGCTCAAGGTAAAGGCCGTGACTGTGCAGAGTTGAGCTAAACGCTTTCACAGGGGAAGGCACGGAGTTGAGAGTTGAACGCGTTGACCAGGGAAGGGTTGCAGCTGGGAGGTAAGGCAGCCGGCGTTGTGCAACAGAATTGATGCTGAGGGAATTATGGGAAAACATGGGGCTTCAGCAGTATGCTGACCATTTTGTAATTAAGGGCCCCCTTTCTTCTGCTAAGTCATCATTTATGTTGCTAGACATCAAACACCCAGTGTAGGGTGCACTAACTGTCGCTGTGTCTGTAAGCCTTTTCCCTTTTCCCTTTTCCCTTTTCCCTGTGCTAATTTGCTTTCTTCTGTAAGTTGTTTGGTTTGGTACAACAGCTGCAAGGGCTACCAATTTCGAATGCTGCCCTGAACACTTACAAATTGCACGATCCAGAGAACACCATGATGTCTCTTTGGCACGCAGATTCAAATGTGCTTAGGGTTTAGTCCTACTTGCTCCACAGTGAGCATTGCACTCTTTCCTTTACCCTGATGACTTGTCAGGTGATCCAATATTTTGATTCACTTATGGGTGAGCGCTCCTTACCCTTGCAATCCTTTGTAGGTATTCCCTGGCGGCAAGATCCCCATGGACGGTGTAGTGGTCGCTGGAGGCGCATACCTCAATGAGTCCATGGTCACAGGTAGGACTGTTTCTGGTCACGGTTAGGACCGTCTTTGGTCACAGGTAGGACTGTTTCTGGTCACGAATTGGACTGTCATTGGTCACAGGTAGGACTGTCTTTGGTCACAGGTAGGACTGTCTCTGGTCACGGTTAGGACTGTCCTTAGGCACAGGTACGACCGTAACTGGTCACAGATAGGACGTTGAGCAAGATGACACTTATGGAGGTTGCAGTGTCGGTCTTAGGGGGGGGGTACATTTTTATATGAGCAGTGATGTGTCCCCAACCCACAAATGTGCGCACAAACTCACGTGCACACGTGCGCATACATACACACACATACACACAGGCGAGTCGCTGCCTGTATGGAAGGGGGTGGGTGCTCCTGTCATAGGAGGCACCATAAGCACCGGAGCCACACTCCTGGTATGTGCGTAATTGGGGGCACGCATGTAGACGCGCAGTAGACTGATGTACGAGCAGGATTGCTTACTGTGTAAGTGCTGTAATGTCTGACCCCCTTGTTTAAGGTCAGTTTGCCCAGTGACACGAGCGGTCTCCGTCTGCTTGTTTGCCTTGAAGTTCGTAGGTCCAGACAACATTGTGGCTCGTGAGTTTTACATGAGGCCTCCTATGCAAACCTTCTTTATGATGCTTTATGTTTCTCTGCATTCCTAAGCCAATACTGCTTGGTGCTTTTTATGGTCAGACTTTAGTGTCCCTGCAACAGCGACCATATTTGTGAGTAGCATTGGTCCTCGCTGAGTGCTTTTGACGACAAATCCAGACCACAGAATACACCACACGAAAGCAATTTTTGCTCAAGAGTACTCTACAATTCCTACCTACAGGTGCGCGCTACCAAGATTGGCTCAGAAACGACCCTTGCCCAGATAGTGCGCCTAGTGGAGCACGCTCAGATGGCCAAAGCCCCGGTGCAGGCATTTGCTGATCGAGTGGCGTCGGTGTTTGTGCCCATCGTGGTCACGCTGTCTGTGCTGACCTGGCTGGCGTGGTAAGGCAAAAAAGAGCAAGCGAATAGACAGATTTAAGTTGTGCATCTGGTATTTGTGTTTGTCGCCGTGTGGAAATGCCTGAGTTGGTCACGCTGTCCCTGCTGACTTGGCTGGCGCGCTAAGTTGAAGCATGGGTTTACAATAGATTGGCATCGCGACTTTGATGCGTGTTGCCACGTGTGTGGAAACCGAGCCTTGCTGGAATGGTATAATGTGTGTGTCTAAGAATGACAGGAGCAGTCTTTATGTGTGTCTTTTGGCTGTTCCTGCAGGCTCGGCACACAAGGTACAGGAAACTGTCCCTTGTAAAAGGAGCATTAAGCGAAGAACAATGCTGTTGTTTTGTGCTTTTTTCATATGAAATAAAGGTGCCGTACTATAGCTCAGCAGGCTCTGGCTTACAAGCTTTAGGTTGTACTGGTTAGGGAGAGTGTTGAATGCCCTGTGAGCTACTTTGAGCTGCTTGCTAACCCACTGTTCAAGGACTGTAAAATCTTTAAAACAGGCAACGCATATCCGCGTGCTACTGCATTTGCGGGTACGTAACAGGCACATGTTGGCTCGTTACCAATACCTGCCATTTCTAGGGCCACACCTTACAATCTGCCACACCTATCATTCCACACACCTCTTACCTTACGCTGCAGGTACATAGCAGGCACACATGGTACCTTGTTCCATATTCTGCAGGTACAAAGTACATAGCAGGCAGGTACATACCATACCTCTCTTCTGTTGCTCTGCAGGTACATAGCAGGCACATGTGAGCTTTTCCCAGCCACCTGGCTCCCAGAGGGCCACACTCCCTTCCTCTTTGCCCTCCTGTTTGGCATCAGCGTCATGGTCATTGCTTGCCCCTGTGCCCTGGGCTTGGCCACGCCCACTGCTGTGATGGTAGGGACAGGGGTTGCAGCGTCGCTGGGCATCCTCATTAAAGGTGAGGCGTACTTTTTAATTTCCAGGTGCTGCACATGTGTACATTCGTGTGTATCAGCACGTGCATTCCTGCGCCCTGAGCTCGTCCACACCCCTGCTGTGACGATTGACGCAAGTTTGCATCGCCAGGCATCCTCACCAAGATGGTAACTTTTTTGCAGCTCTGGTGTGTTTGTGTGTGTGTCTCATGTTTGTATGTACGTGCATTGGGACCTGGAAGCATAACGATGAGGGGCTTGGGTACAGACCTATGGAGGTGTAAATGGCATGCGGAGCTGTATGCTGTGCGTGTTGAAAACCAGAGCTCCAAAGTTTTAACCAGGCACTCTCAAACACCCACTCAGGTGCCGCTGCCCTGGAGCATGCCTTCCATGTACGCACTGTGGTATTTGACAAAACTGGTACCCTGACTAAGGGTACGCCCCAGGTCACGGCGGTGCACTTGCTGCCTGTGCCCCAGACAGTTGACCTGACCAGCAGAAGCAGCAAAGGCGACAAAGGTAGGAAGTGGAGTATGGTGGTTGGCGTTTTACCTGCTTGTGCGCTAGACAATTTACCTAAACAGCAGAGGCAGCAACGATAAAGATAGCTGTAACTGAAGCTTTTAAGTCCCTGCTTCCGCGCTGGAAGATAAAATGAGCATTGCTTGCGTATGCATTCTGAGTACTTTATTGTACTCATCCTGCAAATTTCGAAAAAGGCCTTCCCGCACCCAAAACCCGGAGAAGACCATATGGTTCAAAAAAGTAAGTATAAATAATAATAGTCATCCTGCAGAGCAAAAAACGATCTATATGCGGGGTGATATTCAACATGTACGGTAATGTAGCCACAGGTTGTTTGTGCCAACCAGATCTCTGCTTTTGTAAGGAAAGGTTTTAGACAAAGTAACTTGAATAGCTTGAAACTTATTTTTTTTCTATTGACGCACCATTGTAAGTAATATGATGCCAAGTGCGGCTGCATGTGAAATCTGGAGTCGTGAGCAAGTGCCTCACTTGCCATCTTGCACAGGTATTCAATCAAGTGCATTAATTTTGACCCATCTACAAGTGTGCCTCTTTCTCTTCCACCCTTTTTTTTGTGTGTCTGTCTGTGATTGGTGAGAGTGTTAACACACACGCACACACGCACACACAAAATCACACGCACAGAGACTCCAGTTCTCAGCTTGTAATTTAATCACAGGAGTGCCTGTCAGGTTTGATGTTATGAAAGAGCACTTGTACAGACACAACAACTTGTGAATTGAACACAACCTGTACACAGGTGTGCTGCCCTCTCCCAACCCCGTCTCCCTCTCCCAACTTGCATGCTTACTGGGCAGTGCAGAAAGTGGCAGTGAGCACCCACTTGCCCGTGCCATCCTTACTTGGTGCAGCACCCACCGTGTGTCCCTCACCCATTCCCCTCTACACACCCCTGCACGGGCTCCATTTGGGAACAAAGCATTTGGGAACAAAGCAGATATCCACGGGAAGTCCTCGCAGGTAGGCTTGTACAAATCTGTGTCCGTCCCGTATAGTGCAAAGACATTGGACACCGTAGGCAACTAGCCCTGCAAGCATCTTACAGAAAGAAATACCTGGCATCTTACAACCACAAATAGACTTGGCAACAATGCGATTGCAAACACCCCAGTTGGCTTTCTCGCAGGGCGGGAATGGGAAAGAGCAGCAGCAGCAGCTGAAATCTCCCCAGCCAGGGAGTAGCGGACTTCAGGACGGGGGTGAGCTGTTCCCTGCTCCCTTGGATGCGTCAATCACACCTGGCATGGGCTTATGCTGCAGGTAGGAGTCATAGCAATTGTCTTTTTGCTAATGCCAGCTCAGGTATTTATGGCCCACTCGTGCGTGTTGCCCTTAGTCTTCCTTTGACTGCGATCAACGCGGGAATGGGCCGTTGTTATGACTGTTTTAGTGCCAGATTCATTTGTGTGCATTGAGTCTCTCAACCTGTTGAGAGGCTCAACCAGGTGCCATGCCAGCATGTGCCCTTCACAACTTTGCCACGTACGTTTTTCAAGGTGCACCCACACAGTGTTTAACTCGCACACAAACACTTTTAAAAAAAGGGCATGTGACACATACACATACACGCAACACACACAACACACGTGCAACCACACGACAAATACGCACATTGCCTTCTGTAGGGCGAGCTTAGGCAGCAGCTCGGAGGACGAAGCCCTTAGCCATGCGCTAGCCGTGCTGAGCCCTGCCAATGACCAAGCAGGGAAGCCTCCTGGTGGTGGTGGTGGTGGTGGTGGTGATGGTGATTGTGGTGGCGGTGGAGTCGAGCCTACGGCTGCAGGAGGGGGAGCAAGCTGTATGAGCAGCAGTGGGTCTGGACTGCCAGTGGTTGTGGGTAACCGGCTGCTAATGCAGAGTTCTGGGATCGTGTTGCCGCCGTGGCTTGACGACTTACTGGTACCTTTGGTAGGTCCTTCTGTTCTGGTATGCTGGCTGCTGGGTATCGTGAGTGCTCGTGAGCGTGTTTTTTGTGTGCCTGCATGCGTACATGTATATGTGTCACGCATGCAAGATCTGGTCTCATTTTAGTGCCCGTGCAAATGTGTCGATTTTGGTTGCCAGTCCTCAATCCCTCTCACGTGTGACATGACATGTGCCTATTCAGCTGTTCCGTTCCCTGTTTCGAATTAAAATTAACATGACTAGAGTTATGACTAGAGTGAGAGTGTGCATGCGCGTTATGTATGTACGTATGTGTATCTGCGCTTGGGGGTGTGTGTATGAGTGTGCATGCTTGTGCGCATTGTTATTATTGTGAGTATCATCTATGTTCAAGACACAGTGAGTGATCACAGATACAGTGAGTGAGCACGCTCCATGGCCTTACCACCTAACATGTGTCGTATTTTTGATCTTCAGGAACAATCTGGCCACACGTGCGTGCTGGTGGCTGTGTGTGGTGTACTAGTGGCAGCAGTAGCGATCACAGACCCTTTGAAACCGGAGGCAGCTGCTGTGGTGGCCGCTTTGCAAGGAATGGTGGGTGTTGCTTTTGAGTAATGATGCAGGTTGCATGCCAACCTAAGCAGGGCCTGCAATTTGTTGGGATCTTAGTCTGAAGAAACCACATTGGTTATTTTCTCTTTGTTTGCTCAGCAATGCCAGCTTGACTCAATTCACCTTGTCAATGGTTGAGAGGCTAAACAGCATACCATTCATTTTGAGTCCCACATTGTTTAGGTGTGGATTGTTCCTTCTGTAGGTGTCCCATTTAGCATCATATTCCGGTGTGAATGGGTACTGAGGTAATAATGTAAACGGCCTCGTCACAAAATCTGTTCCTTTACAATGCCAGAGCAGCAGAGCAGTGAATGCATGTTTGCTGCAGGCAGGCAGGGGCCCAGCGGTTTGACGTGTGCTGGTATGCTCGATTGGAGACCCTTTCACAGGTCAGCTCCGGGACACAAATGAGCCGCCTCATTCCTGTGCACTTATAGCTTGCTACCGCTCCTTTGACTTGCAGGGCGTCACGTGTGTCATGCTTACGGGAGACAATAAACGCACAGGGCAAGGGGTGGGGAGGATCGTAGGTGTGAACCAAGTGTTTGCAGAGATGCTCCCAGCAGACAAAGTGGAAAAAGTGAGTACTCGTGTGGATGCCCTCTCTTGACGTCTCACTGGCGGGAATTGGTTCTGAATGCCTACGCCCTTTTGTCTCTGCTCGCAGGCAGGGCCCTCAACGCTTTGCTGTCTTTCTATCTGAATATAACGCGAGGTCTGAACACCTGCTTTCGTTGTGTGCTGGCATCTTTGCCTGTCTGCCTGATGCGATGGTCATAAATGGAGAACGTGCTTCCTACGCTCACGTCTGCGCGCGCGCACACACACACACACACACACACACACACACACACACACATAAATACATGAGAACGCACAGGCGCTCAATAGCAAGCTATGACATACACACGTTTACATCCGTGATCCACACCTAGGTGCGGGAGCTGCAAGCTTCCGGTGTGTGTGTATGCATGGTTGGGGATGGCATCAACGACTCACCCGCCTTGGCAGCTGCTGATGTGGGTATGGCCATTGGCAGGTGTGTGTGTTATCCCTTTGGTACGTGATTTCTACACATAAAAGCAATAGCACGATCTGCGCCCTTTTAGCAAACGCTGCATTGAGTGCCACACGTGTGCAGCAAGTAAGGGACGCACACATCTGTATGGCAACGGCGTCAGCTGGTCAAGCTAATTCCAACCTTTTGCATCATACTCACACACATACACACACTTGCAGTGGCACGGACATTGCCATCGAGGCAGCAGACTACGTGCTCATGCGCAACGATCTCAGTGACGTCATGACGGCCCTGGATGTCTCTCGCGTTACCTTCAACCGAATCAGGTGGGGCTGGTTCAAACCAAATCGAGTTTTGGCTGTCGCCAGGGGCTTGATACAGCAGTACTTTAAATGATATGGTATTTTGATCAAGCCTGTGCACTTACGCCGTAAAGTTGGAATTTTGATCATACTTACGGTACCGACCGTTACTAACCCTTACAGTGCGCAAAATTACGGTTCTAGACCATACAAGACAGAATAAAAGGTAAATTATAAGGAATCAAGTAATGCGTCCAAATTTGTGATGCAAGCCACTGCTGGGCCCTTCCCCTGAGCTAATGCGGCCCCAAACCAGCCTCAGGGTTGTTCAGGGAAGCATTGTGTGGCGTCAACACGTGAGAGGAGTATGCTGAAGGTGGAAAATGGGAGGTTTGGGGGTGGAGAGACATTTCGAGGCCACTCTTGCAATTGCAGTGCCAACTTAGCACCGTACCGTACACTGTACAGTAAAATACCATGATTGCGGTAAATTATGGTCCTTCAAAAGTGTAATTATGCTGTACAAACTACGATATGTACAGTGAAAAGTGTACTGTACAGTGCATAAACCTGATTTCGATTGACTGAAATGAATCAGCAGTAGTTTGAATTTGTGTACCTCGTTCTCAAAGAAGCTGAACTCAATTAACCGCTTATTCTCTGTTGACCGGATTGATTTACTGTACATCAAGCCAGGATGGAAGGCTTGCTTTCCAGCCTTCCTTCACACCGCAAGCAAGTAAGCGTCTGCACCTTTTCAACGTATAAATATCAGCTGTGTATGCCTTAACACAGCAAGTGTCTGCACCTTTTCAACGTGTAATTATCAGGTATGGAATCCCTGTTAGGTACAGCTTGATATGGAGCACATCCTTGCCATTTTGTGTTCGCAGAATTAATTCATGCCTGTAACAGCGACAGACGCCGGAACGCCAGGGACATGTGCTTTTCTTCTCTGCTGACCTTGCCAGCTGTGCGTTGCAACTGTTGCATCGTTTTAGGAGAAAGGTGTAATGAATCTTACGACTATACCTGTCTTCTGCACTTCCAGGATGAACTACATTTGGGCCATGGGCTACAACGTGCTCATGATCCCGCTTGCTGCCGGTGTGGCCTACCCCTTGACGCAAATCCAACTCCCACCTTGGGTGGCCGGTGCCTGCATGGCCTTCTCCTCGGTGTCTGTGGTGGTGTCGTCGTTAGCGCTTAGGCGGTACAAACGGCCTGTGCTGCCACCGCTGCGCTCCCAACAGGTGTGTGTGTGTGGGTGCGTTTGTGGGTGGGTGCTTTTGTGGGTGTGTGGGCAGGAGTCTGAGCAAGAAGGATAGGGGGGGATTCTTATAAATGTTGTGCATCTTCAAGAGGTTGAGAGTATAGCTGTAGCCGTGTACCAATCATCTTGTGTCAGAATTGTTGTTTCACTGCAATTCTTTTCAGTAGCAGGGGCTTGTGCCCCCCTGCCCATACCGTTCCATTAGCAAGCCATTTACAATGGCAAGCACAATGTGACTGTCGTGTTCTCAACTCAAATTGTACTTCCTGCTTCGTTCAGAGTCAAAGTCATCACACTGAAGAGATTGTTCAGAAGCATAACCTTACAAACAGGTTACACACGTGCACATGGCTTCTCAAGACACACGCTATTCTGCTGGTATGTATGCGAGTTGGATTTGAGCCACTCCTTACTTACAACAAGGCAAAGAGATGGACATTCCCCTGCAGAATTGACTGTGGGCAGTGTTGAAAAGGATGTTGGGGGTCAGAGAAACTGTGCCTTCATGGTGTGTCGTGCGCGAGTGTGGATTGGAACCCCTACAGCTCAATTGGTTTCGCGCGGCAATGCGACTGTACAAACTAATCCAACAGCTACACAATGAAAAAGGTCTTACATGCTGACATGCAGCTGAGTAGACAATCCAATGATTGCTGGTCAGCCCATATTCTTTCTGCCATGGATGGTCTGACACAATCGTGTATCTTCAAACAGAAGCTGCAAAACTGTGAACCCATTGATCTCAGCTGTTTTGTCCTATACCTCACGGAGAGACACTTGAAATACTGGACACCTTATTCTGCACTCATCCGAGAGAACGCAACAGCAAACACTCTGCTCTTCCTACAGAAAGGGCTCTGGTCACTCATTCGCCTTGCATTATTCCCAAATACATGTTGCTCAACTTGCCTCGTGATGTCATTTGCAGAACAGCTTGTTTCAGACTTCGTGTTCACACCCTACGTTTTGATTGAGACAGCGACATGGAATCAAAGTAACCCTCCCACCTGTGACCTGTGTGATACTGATGGTGTCTATGATGATCACCATGTTCTTTTCCACTGCGCCAATCTCCACGTGATTCCTCTCCTCCGGAAATATGCATCTCTGTTTCCCCAACAGGAGCCCACGATGTGTGTGTGTATACTTTCTCAAGCCAGGACAATAACAAGCTTTATTTTTTCCTCCTCATCGCCTTTTGTGAGCAGGCTAGCAGTTGCACTTCTTGACAGAAGGCATTTCTTGTAAACCTTGTAAACCTTGTATTCCTGCTTCTAGGTTTTCAACCTTGCCGCCTCTGTGGAGGACGCAAGCAAACCTCGTGTCCCATCTAGCACTGTGGCACGCATCTTGGGAAGCTCTGCAGCGGCGGATCCTGAAGAGCTCACTGGGTTGCTGGCAAAACCAAAGGGTTTGCTGCCGGGTTTAGCTAAGGCTGTACGAGGGGTAAAGATGGGGGGAGGGTCGGGGAGGCAGCAAGAGCTAACTGCACTAGCGGGCCTGGTGCAGGGAAGTGTAGATGTAGAGACAGGTGGGGGGGACATGCTGAGAGAAAGAGAGAGGCTTCTATGGAAAGGGGAAGAGGTACACAAAGATTGAGAGTCTTTTGAAGCGGTGCCTAATGAGCATTAGTGTGACTAAATAGATGGTTGCTGGAGTCGACGTTTCCAGCCACTTCTTTCTTCTTGCTTAAAAGCTCCTGGATTAATTTCCTTGGGAAAAGGAGGTGCAGAGGTGATTGCACTCATGTTATGCAACAAGCTCACACACAATTAATCCTACATACAAGGTTTACAAGAAAAAGGCCTTCAGTCAAAAAGTGTGACTGCTCGCCTGTTCATAAAGTAAAACAAGTTCATGAATGAAAAAAAAGAGTGTTGTTTTCGTGGTGTAAGGGTAAGGGTTACACAGCTATATCCGCCAGCGAGGGCAGTTGAGCTATAGCAAAAAAAAAAGGCAGCTTCAAGAAGAGAAGGAGGCCAGACTGAACAAGATACCAGAAAAAGAG
>Ga0307974_1001007_pt1 | contig 18743 bp, 16 predicted proteins | sample OrgLakmetagen784_FD_201812 | JGI IMG/M metagenome (GOLD analysis project Ga0307974, IMG submission 201812) | Saline water microbial communities from Organic Lake, Antarctica - #784 | ecosystem: Environmental > Aquatic > Non-marine Saline and Alkaline > Saline | place: Antarctica: Organic Lake... | reverse complement strand
GGGTCTCCCACACAGGCTCCCTCCTCCACGTCCCCGCTCGCCGCCGCCATGGGGCACCGGCAACCAGCAGGCAGCACCAGCGTGGTGTCATAGCAATTCACTGTCACTGCAAAGTATAAGACTCAGCACAACAATCTATCAATTGGGCGTGACAGTGGGAAGCAAGGCAGCGTTCATCTCCACACGGGCTCCTACGCGGGTAGGCTGATGGGCTTACAAAGGGTCCTACAAGGGGGTAACCAGCAGCCACATGAAGAGGTGATGAATGAATGATGAAAGGCAAAACCTGAGACAATAATAAGAGCCTGATGGAGAGCCACAGCAAGCAATATTCAGGCGTGCCAACTGAACACCAGAATGTATAACCCAAGGGGAGGAAGGGAGCGCTACCATAGAGACCCACGACTGTTCATACAAACAAATTGAAAGCTGAGTTTAAATTTAACATTTGACTTACAATAGTGCACCAGCACATAAGTTCTAAGAAAAACACACAAAAGTGTTGGAAGGAAAAAACCTTCACCTCAAATTGTTAAGTTGTTTGAGCCCCATCCTGGCCTAGCTGCTGGTGGCTGTATATTCATAAAAAACTCAACCATCTCAGTCCACACTCCCGAGATGTCCAAGCCAACCAAGGGAATGACCCTCTGGAACTGGCCAGCAGGTTGCAAGTGTGAGCATGGGGCCCGGGCCCTCCAAACTGATGATGAACATAAATAAAGCAGACAGCCGTGCTGGGTGCAGCCTTGCGGGTGCAGCCATACTGATGGTGCTTGCTGATGATACACGCACATAAACAAGCAGACAGCCGTGCCAGATGTCGAGTAGTTTGTTACAGCGCACTTCGTGTCTCATGGCACCTGTATTGCAGGTCATCTGGATGATACACACAGGTCTAGCTGTGCACAATCCTCTTGCACAGATTTATGCTTTGTCCTTTTCCCATTGCAAAGAGCGTTGCTGTCCCTACCACGCCCGATTGGTGGCAGTGACGAATCGTGTGTCTCAGTCAATTAGTTATTCAGTTGAGGTTGCTTTGACTAGTCTCGTTTGATAAGCTGGAGGAGCCATTGTTATTAGTTTATATGTCTTAGTCTTGTACTTTGCTGTAACAGTTGGTTGTTATGATAAAAGGAAAAAAGAAAAAAAATTGCGCAGGCAGTGAAAAACCGCGACTCCCCACAATGATTAAGGGAAATGAGCCACTTTGGTACTGGGTACTGTACAACCCTTTACTGGCAGAAATCGCTCAGGTAAACCAGTCTCACCCAAGCATTCCCGGCATACAAACAATTAGGGTACATCAAACAGCACCCTCCTTAGATTCAAATTATGCGGGGCGCACAGCCGCACTGGTCCCTGGTATTCCTACTTAAATTGACTGTTTGCATACACAGTGAATACTCCTAACGTCGTCGCCCATGCTACACGCACACTGGTCCTCAGTAATCCTATTTAAGTTGGCTGTTTGCGTACACAGTGAATACCACTAATGTCGTCGCCCATGCCACACGCAAATACCTGTGCAGCATGGAAGTCAAGTGTCAAGGGTTTAATTGTCAAATAGCTACAATCAAGAATAACTACGCAGGCAGTGAAAGCCACTCCCCACATTAATGAAGGAAAAGGAGCCACCTTGGTACCGAGTACCGTAAAGCTCCTCCACCGCGAAAAGGAAAGGAAAAATCAATGGGGATCAGGAGGGTTGCAGGCTTCATCATTAAATAAAGCTCCAAACTCATATGCTAGTTAGTATGCCGGGCTTTAAGAGTAGGGTTGGCCAAAAACAAGCATTTGTTTGTTCGGTATGAATAGTAGGGAGATTACCACGTATACAATCATATACAGTGCTCGTGCACAGTCTTGGCCAGGCCGTATGCACAGTTGGAGCCGTATGCACAGTTGGCCAGGCCGTATGCACAGTTGGAGCCGTATGCACAGTTGGAGTCGTATGCACAGTTGGAGCCGTATGCACAGTTGGAGCCGTATGCACAGTTGGCCAGGCCGTATGCACAGTTGGCCAGGCCGTATGCACAGTTGGCCAGGCCGTATGCACAGTTGGCCAGGCCGTATGCACAGTTGGAGCCGTATGCACAGTTGGCCAGGCCGTATGCACAGTTGGCCAGGCCGTATGCACAGTTGGAGCCGTATGCACAGTTGCAGTCTTGGTAGGCACTCTCTGCGAATCTTTCTCAAAAGAGGCATGGCTTTACCTGCCTGGCGAACTTTCGGCAGGAATGTCAGGGTTGTGAAGAACCAAGTCAGGACACATGCTCATGCTGAGATAAAAATGGCAAACCTCCCCGGCGACAAACACCTGCCCCTGGGTGCCGGCACCTTACGCCCCCTAGTGTAGTAACACATGCCAGTGTTAGAGCAAGAGCCCACACATGCCAGTGTTAGAGCAAGAGCCCACACATGCCAGTGTTAGAGCAAGAGCCCACACATGCTAGTGTTAGAGCAAGAGCCCACACATGCTAGTGTTAGAGCAAGAGCCCACACATGCCAGTGTTAGAGCAAGAGCCCACACATCTCTCCTGTACCCTTTGACAAGACCCTTTTATTACACACCCTACGCCTTCCCTTGAAGGTATGCAAGAATAAGCAACCGGCACACACAAATACACACCCCCTTCAAGAATGAATAAATACCAAGCTTTCATCGCACACTTTTCTCACAAACACACACGCACACACACACATGCGCACACATGCACACAAATGTACCATTTATCTGGCACAAACTCTAGCCCTGGCATGTTCCAGTCCCTGTCCCAGTATGCGCGTTTCTTCTTTTTATTTTCCTCATCTGTAGGCTCCTTTGGCATTTTCTGAGGCACTTTCGATTTGCGCCTGGACAGGAATAAGGGAAGGAAGCCAAGTAAGGATCAAGTGTTGTGTGCTGTGTGATGACGAGACCAGGGTGAGTGTGCGAGAAAAGGAAATGAGTTTGTTTTGATGAGAACCACCGCAATGAGATACGCACGTGGGTATGTCATTAAGCCCCACACTGGTGTGCATCATTAATCATTAGTAATGATTCATTACGCATTACTAGGGTTGGCCAAAATTTCATGTGCATGTATCGGTGTGTGCACAGTACTTTTAGGTACTTTTAGTAGGGGAACTACCATACATTTTGACCATAATGGTCACATACAATGTGAATATACGGTAGTGGCCAACCCTACACACTACACATAACACGTGCCACACACATACACACACACACATACACACACAGACACACACACAAACACACACACAAACACGCACACGCACACACACACTTACTTTTTTTGTGTCCATGAGTCCGATTGGATTGTGGGCACCGTCAGATATTCTTCTCTACTGAGTGTGAGCTTGGGCGCCTCGATGATGTAGCGTAGGCTACAAGGGGCAAGTATTAAGATGATGAAGTAGCCTAGGCTACGAGGGGCAAGTGTTAAGATGATGATGTAGCGTAGGCTACGAGGGGCAAGTGTTAAGATGATGAAGTAGCGTAGGCTACAAGGGGCAAGTATTAAGATGATGAAGTAGCCTAGGCTACGAGGGGCAAGTGTTAAGATCATGAAGTAGCGTAGGCTACAAGGTGCAAGCAATGAGATGATGATGTAGCCTAGGCTACAAGGTGCAAGTATTGAGATGATGATGTAGCCTAGGCTACAAGGGGCAAGTATTAAAACGAGTATGAAAAAGGAATGAGAGCGATATATCGTTCACGATTACGGCGACAAGAATAAAAATTCTCACACCACTTTCCCTTATTTAATGTGGGGTTTTATTGCCTGCGTAACTTTCCTGGTATCCTCGTTATAAGCGTAGGTTGCAATTGCAAGTAGAGTGGGTTGCAAAGTGCCTATGCCGTGACTGTGATGCAGCAATGATGAGGGCAGGCTTTCTTCAGCTGCAATTGATGTCAAAGCAGGAGGACGTAATCAAGCACACCTCATTGCTTATCTAAATATCTAAACACTAGCCTCTCTAGCTGCTCCATTCACCAAGAAGCATATAAAACTCACAACTTGTCACTTGCATGTACACTAATTTTTCCAGCTGCTTCATTCACCAAAAAGCATATAAAATTCACGACTTGTCACTTGCCTGTACACTATTTTCTCCAGCTGCTCCATTCACCAGAATGAGTGCAACACGTAAAACCTTGTCAATTATATTCTTGCGTCCCTAGCCTCTCCATTTACCGGTGTGTGTGTGTGTGTGTGTGTTTGTGTGGGTGCACAACCTCACTGAGCGCGGTGTGCAGCTCGACTGATCATTGCCGCGTGTCCCCTAGCCACCAAGCACTCAAGCACACAAGGGATTGCTGTGGAGAAGTGCTGGCATTCTTAGAAAGGAGTGCCTCCAAACATAGGTGACACTGTTCTGGCATAGCTTGCGCTGTGGAACTCACCTAACTAGTCCTTAGGATGGCCATGAGCAGTGTTGGCCAAAACCTCATAAACTCACCATAGATGACTGTATATTCGGTGATGTCCCTGCCAAAAATACCGTACATACACCGTGTATATATGGTTCTGGCCAGCCCTAGCCATGAGCAATGTTCTTCTGCACATAATGAAGTCCAGACGGATAAGAACAAATAGGATCCCACCTTGCAGCCTGTTTTTTGAACTTGGGCAGGGGGTGGTTGTTCTCCATGAACTTATACAGCTCAACGCAGTCTTGCTCCCTCCCGCACGCCTGCAAAATATGCAGAAGTTTTGCCGGGTTCTTAGAAGAACACTTGATGGATCTTGGAGAATGGGTCTTAGAGAGTAATTTTAGGGAATAAGTATTAGGGGAAAAGGTGCGTTGCGCACTCAGAGGGAATTAAGGAGCAAGGAAGTTGCACCTGAGCGCTCAAAAGGACCTGGTTTTAAAGGAGGAAGGAGAAGCTAAATAAAAGGCAAAACATGGGGTAAAAAGGTAAAAGGTATTAGGTAAAACATGAAGAATACGGTAAAAGGAAAAGCATGGGGCCCCACTCTCTACTCTCCTGTTCAAATGATGGAGAGTAAAGAAGTCAAGGAAAGCCTCTTCTTGGATCCTTTTGGCTCAAGTGTGTCATTTTGGGGGCAAAGAGTGCCGCACAACCTTGTGTCATTTTGGGGGCAAACAGTGCCGCACAACCTTGTGTCAACTTGGGGTCAAAGAGTGCCACCCCCATACCCTTGTGTCATTTTGGGGGCAAAGAGTGCCGCACAACCTTGTGTCAATATGGGGGCAAAGAGTGCCGCACAACCTTGTGTCAACTTAGGGGCAAAGAGTGCCACCCCCATACCCTTGTGTCATTTTGGGGGCAAAGAGTGCCGCACAACCTTGTAAGACACACAGGCCTTACTTGCTTTAAGGCGTTGCAAGACATCTGAAAAGCGGCAGGAGCAACATTCTGCCACTAATACACTGCACACAGTCGTGGGCTCGCTCTTGTCATTTATCAGGGGAGTGTGGTGTGTGTGTGTGTGTGTGTGTGCGTGTGCGTGCGTGCGTGCGTGCGTGTGTGTGTGTGTGTGAACTGCCTGGCTACAGTTCGACTCTTCTTCTGTCGTTCCTCTTAGTGTCCTTTCAAGGCTGATATCGTCACTCACTTGATATCGTCACTCACTTGATATGCCAGCGCAAGCCAAATCTGTGCGTCCCCTTGCAACGCAGCGTTTGCTTCCAGTTCCCTTGCGGCGTTCTCCAATAATGACACTGAGGTACCTGCACAAAGGTAAGTTAAGGCTACATCGCTACATCGCTATATATATATATGCCTCTGGGGGGCATCTGAGCGGAAATTCAGAGTAATGACACAGAGGCACCTGCACAAAGATGCAGGCAGGTGCGTGGAAACGAGCATTAAGCTTCACTAACCAACAAACTTGTAGTGTGTAGAAACACACACTCACACACACACGCACACACACAAACAATCATATACAAACACAAAAACTTACAATCACACACACACACGTGCGCACACACACACACACACACACACAACAATATGCACAAGCACATGCACAACCCTAAAAACACACACTCAGGTGTTTGCAATTCTTTCAAGGATGTGCAGCCTATTGTGATTTGATTTGATTTGATTGGATCCATTGTGATTTAATGATTTGATTGTGTGGACCAATGGACCACAATGCACACGCTGTTGCATGCAAACAGAATCAACAGCAGGACTCACACAAACAAAGCACCACATACCATACTCGCCGACCTCGTACGCCTTTTTCCCAAGATCTAAGCTCTGAGACAGCTGTGCCCTTGTCTCGGCATCTAGGCGCTGCAACTCAATGGAGCGCTGCATAGCAACAGAAAAAATGGTGATTAGAAATGTTAGCCCCATTACTAATCATAGGAGCGCTGCGCACCAACATAATGCTGATTAGGAATGCAAATATTTGGCGCTGCATTTCATTTGTGCGCAGCAAGGATACATGGGAGGCTCGTTTTTGCACTTGAAAACATTTAAAAACCTGTATTCATTACGCTTTCCTTTGTATTACCTACATGCATTGCCTTCGGGCGCAAACGAAGCACAGGTGCAAGGAACGAATGAGGTTATGGAGTGTCTGCAGAACACACACACACGCACACACACACACACACACAAATGAAGTAGGCGAGGGTGTGCCTAGAGTTTATCAGAGCTATGTATGATGATGTACACGACCTTTTTTGATGATTTTTGGAGTAACGTCGTACCGTAACTCTGAGTTCTGGCCAAATCAGGGTCCGCATTTGTGTGACACAGTGGCTTTTGTGTGGAATGCAAAAAGGGAGATCTGGAGTCACCAAGGATTCAGGAAATCATCGTTGCTTTTGTCAATCACCGGGTGCAAGCGCCCTGTCCTGACTCGGTGCATTGCAAAAAACACGGTGATTTGAATGACCAACGCACTGGATTGGCCACAAAACAGGCTCGTCAACGCGAGATGCTCACCTTGGAAATTCTATCCTTGATTTTTCCAAAGTACTGCTTTTGGATGTCCGATAACTCTGCAGAGCAGCCCACAGAGTTGAAGTCTATCTCAGCATGTTAATTGGTTTTGAGGGGAAAAGCACACTTTCTGTACAACAGAGGCCTCCCTTGCTAATGTGCCTTTTGGTTATAGCCAGGGGAAATTAGTTGGCCAAAAGAACAGCGGCTGCCTCATTCATGCCCTTTCTGCCATGCTAATACACACTTTTGGTGGGGCTCTGGCTAGTGTGAGCACTAGTTGAGAGCCTTTCCTGAATGCACGCTGGTGACTTACAGCGTGAACTTTTACTTTATTTTCACACCTTCAGGGTCGCCTGCTCCAAGCTCAAAGGCCACCAGGAAGTCTTCATCCATGTCTTCAGCCAGACCTGATACATGAACAAAGACAGAGTGTTTGGTGCGCACAACACAAACTAGTTCAAACAGCAACGTCAGGTCCCATTTCTGTGTTGCTTTCAACTGTATGTAGACAACATGGGAAAGGTAAAAACTGTGCATCGTCAAGGTACCCTACTCTGAAATACAAGCTCAGGATTGTTTTCCGGATTGTACGTTCTGTTGCTGGCCGGTACCTGATGCAAAGCGCCGAGCAGCTTCATCTAGTTTTTTGCCAGGCCCCAGCAGATTCGCAAAGCCACGCAAGGCCTGTGCGCAAAGTTGAACGCGAATTTGAATGTGCTAGTAAGTTGCCAAGCCCTACGTACAAGCAGAGCCAAACTGCATCTCCCGTACATCCATTCCTACTGCGAGAGGATCTGTGTGTCCAAACCAGTTCTACATATAGACTTCAAGCAGGAAATGATGCATTTGGGACATGTGTCAGCGCCTCCAGTTGAACGTGCCCACCCATCAAAACACAAAGAGTGGACCAGCCAAATAATGCAATGAATACATGTGCGTGTGCTTTTGTGTGTCACGCATTGTATCAGAAACTTGTTGAGAGCGGACTATGCGTGCCTTATTGGTCACCTGGTCATCTCCTACAGCGCGGACTAGGAGGCGTCTTTCTTTTCTAACTTGTGATTGTCTGAACCCAATGTTGGGCCTCCTCAATTGTGCTACTACATGTGGTGGTGTGGCCCACACCACACCACAACATGTGGTGTGGTGGCCCACGCAACGCAGCATGCTGGTGTTGGAATCCAATAATGTTTGTAAAAACTGCTCACTATTTGTGAAATATATATTAATTAGCTACCGAAAGGTTAGATTTCATTTTTGAAGCAGATACTTGCGAGTTACTTGGTAAAGTAGCATTTTATGCGACTTGCATCTTACATCACGGTGCGAAGCACTTTGTGCAACTTATCAGAACTGCTGAGTGAAAGCATCATACGCACAAGCCCCCATTCAATCCCTTTAACCAGGCCCTTGCTTTCTTGGCGGGTCTGACCTTCCTTGGACTCCTCCTTAGCCATGGCTTCCTAACAAGCCATCCGCCGTCCTCTGCGAGCCGTCCATCTGCCATCGGCACCGTCACGAACAATATTGGACTACTGGATCAGTCTGTCAATTTCCTGCCTGACAGCAGGCCGTGGCAGCCGCATGACAGTCATCAGGTTGGGTTGGAAGTATGAGGAATGGATGCTAGATGTAGTGAAGCCTAATTTATAATCCATTCCAATATGCACGCACGTGTGTGCAAACCCATCACAGATATTCACGATGGCATTGCTTCTCTCGTACAACTTTCAGGCAGAAGTACACCTCACCCGTGAAGACGTCCGTCAGGACCTACCTGATCCTGTCTTCTCGTTCTATTTATACAAGGTAATAGGTAATAGAGTATGAAAAAGTGGTGAACAGATAGGGCAATTTTTGTTTTAGCTCTTGCCTATTTCATCGGAGCAATTATGTGTTAGCACAAATTTGTGTTACATGCAAATGCTGAGGTGAGGACAGGAAGCGCATCATGCACAGGGTTGCAATTTGCTGCAGCAGAGGTGTAGATCAAGAGTGATCGTGAGATGCTTGTGTGAAGTCCAGGTGAAGACTGTGCGTGCTAAATTCCTCAAATTGAGCTCACACTCTCAACACGACTAAGCGGACGATGTGTGAATGCTGTCACATGCACGCAGGTGGACAAATACATCAATAGCACTGATTTTCAGGATTGGACTGAAGTGCAACGCCGTAAAGAGGAATTTGGCATCCTTACCACTTGCGGCCACTCTCGTCTTACAACCAATCTTGTGGTACTTCTTAAAGTGAGAGCAATACTCCTATTGCTTAAAAGCTGCTAGTGCGCTCACTTAGCGTCTAAGTTGTGAATATAAGGATATCAAACTCTTCCATTTCCTGAACTTGTTCCAGGTTTTGAGAGAGCATATCGGATGCACATTGCCAGTAGGTAGGTGCGTACATAAGTTGATTAAGGCCACAAAGCTACGCGTTTTGTACTCATTATCACTTGCATTGCCTTTTCCCACGCTTTAGTGTCAGAGAAATGAACATCCTGTGGCCTTTGTGCAGAATTCCCACAGCCAATCCTCGCATAGGAATGAGGATGCGGCAAACACCAAGATTGTGCAAGCACACAATTTGATGCACACAATGATTTTGCAGAGGTGGCTTACAGGGGCTCAGACGATCTAGACAAAACGTCGCTCGCCAACCTGGCTTCTCTGTTTGGCCCCTTGTATGAGCTGGATTTAAGCTCTGTGCCTCAGTTTGACCATCAGATGCGGTGAGTGCCCCTAGCACACAGTAAGTGGAAAGTGCTTGTGTGGCATGAAAATGCAAAAGGCAGAGGCCGACAACCTTGCGGCATGCGCTGACTGCCAGCGCAACTTTTCTAAGCATGTTTGTGTTTTTCAACTCAAGGACAGTGAAGTCAATTGTGCAACTCAAGGACAGTAAAGTCAAATGTGCAACTCTAGGACAGTGAAGTCAATTGTGCAACTCTAGGACAGTGAAGTCAATTGTGCAACTCTAGGACAGTGAAGTCAATCGTGCAACAATGGAATAAATTAAAATTGTGGATCAGAAACGAGGGTGCAAAGGAGCAATTTGCAGAAGCTGTTGATCACGCTGAAACGCGATCAATTGAAGCAGAACAGGCAATGCTATGCTTGTAAAATACGTTTGGTTGTGAAAGAATTATGCTAGGTTGGTGTGGGTGGGAAAGCTTGAGTGTTGCTAGCAGCTGTGTAATGGCAAACCAATGGCAATGCTTTGCAGGGTGCCAGAAATGGGGGGCTGGGTGGCCAAGGTGTATGCGCTGTTGCATTCACGCTTCCAGAAGGTTAGTATGCAAGCTGTTCCAGCTTGACATTACATGCCTCAATGCTAGCCTTTGCCTCATTAAAAATACATAGTATTTGCACAGTAACACTCACGCTAACTGAAGGAGTGTTTGCCAGTATTCCAGTTTGACGTATGCCTTGGTACCAACCATGTCTCATGTAGTATAAGCAAATACCTAGATTAAAGAAACTCCATGTAGACGATGAAAGCCACCCCCTAGGTTGATTAAGGAAAAAAGCCACCGACATAGAAATGGTGATAATGTGCCAAAAGTTGAGATTGGTGCTCAATTGCAGCTTGGGAATCCGTGTTGAGAGCCTTTGTTAACTCTAATTCTCCACCCCACTAGTACCTTACGAGCTTTTCTTTTTTGTAGGTGCTCATGTTGGATGTGGATGTGACACCCCTGTTAGATCCGACCAGCTTTTTCCAGGCGCCAATGTTCACTGCTGCTGGGGCTTTGTTTTGGCCGGACGCCTGTGAGTATTAGGAACTGCATTTTCCATGCACAATGGAACAGACAAAATTGCAGACATAACAATTTTTAGGCCGTAAAGTTTGGATTTTTAAGTCAATCCCCCTTCTAGTTCATGTAGCGAGAGAGCAAGCTAAGTTGGGCACAGTAAAGTTTGTGTACGTTCCCACCAGTGAGCAGCTTGCAGATATTCAAACCAAGGCCCTAGCATTCTTAAGTTTTCTGGTTTCCGCAAGAACATTAGTGTGATTTAACTGTTCTCTTCTCTTTTATGGTTTCCTGGTGTCAACTGCCAGCTGCCTGAGGGGGAGTGTTGGGTATTCAGGCAGGCTAGCAGTTGGTTAGTTACTTTATATTTTGGGTTTCCTGTCTGGCTGTTTTCTCTCTCTGTAATTAAACCGTCCAAGTCAACATGCTCTGTATCAGTAAGATTCACGGTTAGATTTACCCTCACGTCTTCCTCTCTGACCATTCGACCCGTATTTCCTGTGAGCCACATTCATTATTGTCGTCATCAGCCAAAATTTAAATCCTAACACACATCAGAGGTGCCTGCACGTTCATGGACACAGGGGGAAACTGGGTGAGCGCGCATGCCTACGAATTGTTGGGGCTCAAGCGCAGCAAAGTGGAAGTAAGTTTGCTTTTGTCTACAGATTTCCCCCATCGAATTGTTGGGGCTCAAGCGCAGCAAAGTGAAAGTAAGTTTGCTTTTGTCTTCATGAACGCGCGGGCTTCTGATCAGATTTTGCCCATGAAAAACAAGTAGACGAGCAAAGTGGAAGTTAACTTGCTTTTGTCTTCAGATTTTGCCCATTGGAAACAAGTAGACCAGGGCCTACTATAAACATTAGCGTGCTTACGTGACTTAGGCATGATACAAGTTACCACCTTGATACATGTAACTGTGCAAATTTTGTGTGGTGGTCGATTTCAGGCTGCTCTAAATGTTGGAAAGGGAGGCCTTTCGCATGATACAGAGTCAGGTGTGTTGCGTGACGCATATAAGAAGTTGAGTTTATTTGTGCAACTGCTTTGATGTACGAAACATGAATGCACAACCTCAGCACATAAAATATGCTCAGAAGAAATCTTTGCCGTTAGTGTTTGTACAATTACAGATAATCTATCTGCTCTCTCTCTCTCTCTCTCTCTTTATCTCTCTCTCTCTCTCTCTCTCTCTCTCTCTCTCTCTCTCTCTCTCTAAGAAGTCCCCGTTCAAAGAACATAGCGCCTCACTCTGTCCTTTGATCACAGGGGTTGTACTGTTTGACCGTGTGAGGCACAGCGATGTGTTGCAGTATTTGTGGTGGATCAACACTTTTGCACCAAAGGTCGGTAGGTTTCCCATTCTGTCAAATTAGCCTGTGGCTGATTGGATAACCATTTTCTTGCTACACCGCACTGGACTTTATTTCTTGCTACACCCCCCAACAGGTCACGCAATAATTGCTTGCACAACTGAGTTCATCAGCTTTGATTCCCCTTCCAAAGGTCAAGAGCAGGTCCCACACCAGGGTCGACTGTTTCTATCAGCAGTCCCCCTATCAGAGTGACATACCCCTCTGCCAGCCATTATCACCAGGATTGAAAAACACCCTGGTAGCCACGCACACACACACACACACACACACACACACACACACACACACACACACACACACACACACACATGGCCCGTGGTGCTCCAACCCTGCCACAGGTGTACCAGCATTTACATGGGGACAAGGACACCTTTGCCCTTGCTTTTGCGCTTGCTTACAAGGCGCACAAGTTCCGTCAATTGAACACCCCTCCAGGTCTGTATGCACGTGCAAAGCTGCAAGCCACAGTGTACAGACATGAGAGGCGTCGGGGCTTTATCTATTACAACCGCTATACCTATAGTTCTCATAGTTTTGGCTACAGTTTTTCATTCAGCCTCAAAGTTTTAGGGGTTAGGGCCATAGTTTTAGGGTTTAGGGTTAGAGTTTAGGGTTAGGATTAGGGGGTTAGGGGACCAAAACTATGAGGTTGGATTTGAAACTATAGGAACTGTAACACAAAACTATGCAAACTTTGATTATAGCGGCTATTTCTCGGCTTTATATTTGAGCAATGAAAGAAAAAAATAAGAAAAACCACGCAGGCAGTGAAAACCACAACACACATATTCCATTGATGAAAGGCAAGTGGAATGCTTTCTAAAAACAAGGCTTGGTGTGCTACATCAGCGCACTGCGATTTTCACTTTATGAGCTTGCATTAGAATGCCATGCTACCTGCTGCTTCACATTCATATTTTGAATCTGGAGTGCACTTTGTCTTTTGCATACTCCTTGGTGCACACATTTTGATGAAGGTTCTGCTATCTCAATCTTGCACTGTGGCCATTGCTTCAAATGCATAGAGTTGGCCAGAACCATGCATATATACGGTATTTTTGGCAGGAAAATCGCCGAACATACGGCCATATACGATGCTTATATATGGTTCTGGACAACCCTATAAATGCACAATCCACAGGGGGGGCTTTCCACTGGGGCGCTGGTATGCTGGAAAACAAAAGTGCCTCAGATGAGCAAAGCCGCTATTTGGATGGCTGGCAGCTTGTAGGTAGGCTACTGTAGCAACGCGTCGTAAAAGGCATCGAGATGTAAGATAAGGAATCGTATTCCGATATTTATTGTTACAAGCCGCTATTGATAATTATTGTTACAAGCCGCTATTGATGTTTCTTGTTACAAGCCGCTATTGATGTTTATTGTTACAAGCCGCTATTGATGTTTATTGTTACAAGCCGCTATTGATAATTATTGTTACAAGCCGCTATTGATGTTTATTGTTACAAGCCGCTATTGATATTTATTGTTACAAGCCGCTATTATTCGATGTTTATTGTTACAAGCGGCTATTGATATTTATTGTTACAAGCCGCTATCTGGATGCCTGGCAGCTTGCAGGTAGGCTACCCTCCACAAAAAGTGGCTTGTGCAACATCCTGATTCAAAAGCTACACACCTACAACAAAGATTAATGTTGTCAATGAGTGTATGGTGGATTAGTATGTAAAAAGTAGGTAAAGAAAGCACGGTGGTGCACCGAATTGTGTTATTTGTTTGCCCGCCCTCCGTTCATTTTCCCTTTCTTTGCAGTGGAAAGTTTTTGTGGTACTGAGTGCACAAGTGGCTTTGCCCTTGTAATCCGCACAGTTTTGGCTGCCTGCACAGTTTCTATTTTCGTGTGCTCTGTTGGAAACACAAGCCACTCTTTCTTTCTTATCCATGAATGAGCAAAATTTGTGTTTTCTTCCCACAAGCGAGCAGTACCCATCAGCATGATGCTTGCAGGTTTCATCCAGCACAGCCCAGGCAGCGAGCGTCCCGCTTTTTTGCACAGGACAATGAACAAATGGAGCGCTTCCGAGCAACCATGGCCCTGCACACTGATAACGCCCCCCCTCTCACCCAGGTGCGCTGGGCACATGCCCCCCAAGGCGTCCATACATTTCACTCTGTACCACCTAGTTCACTCTGTACCACCTAGGCGTGTCCCACCTATATGTGTGTATGTGTCTCACCTATGTGTGTCCCACCCAATGTATGTGTGTCCCACCTATATGTGTATGTGTCCCACCTATTAGTCTGTCCCACCTATTAGTCTGTCCCACCTGTTCAGGGGAGGTATACAAAATGATGATACCATCGCGTGCGCGTGCGCGTGAATGAGTGCACATTCGCGTGCGCACGCGGGTGTGCACTCATTCACGCACAGTCATACATAAGCAATGCTTGAGACTCCAGGTGTCCAGAATAAGGTCTTGCAAGTAAACAGTGCATCATTTTTACCTTTACTATGTCTTCTATCTTCTCGTGAAACTGCACCTATCGGTCATAGAGGGTTGGCCAGAACCGTATTTATGCGCCATATAAACCGTCTTCACTGCAGAGATTATCCGTTATATACGGCGTAAATACGGTTCTGGACAACCCTAGTCATAGATCTCTTGTCACATACCTTAGCAGTTCATCGGCGGGCTGCACATGTCTAAAATAGATTACACTGCACATACAGTAGTCTATAAGTGTCTACATACGGTGTCTGCACGTCTACTGCGCAGGCAGTAGTCTAGAAGTGCACATGTCTAAAATAGACAGTCAACTGGCACGCGTATGCCCATCAAACTGCTGATGCAGGTGGACGCGGTACTATTTGGCCCACGACAGTCTGGGAGAAACAAAGGGGCGTTGGTGGGAGCACACAGCACCTGAATCTGCTCTAAGCATCAGGAACATGCCATCCATAGACATTGATATCAGGATGCGGCGGACACGAACGAGATGGGGTGAGGGTGATGATCAGGTGGAGCCGGAAGCTGCAGATGTGAAACCACAGATGAATTACCAACAAACAGATGGCCCTCACCATGGTTGCCATCTAAAAACGTTGTTTAATGAGCTCACAGAGTCTGAGCACGGCGGGCTAAGCTCCAGCAGAACCGGGCACGTCCGCCGTGAAGGGGTAGAGGCTGGTGAAAAGGTGGTGTTGGGGCCTTTTCCGGCTGTTAACATCTCTCTTCCCGTACCTCCCATAAGTTTGCCGCCTGTAGCCACCAAATGTTATGAAACCATTCTAGCCATTCAAGCCAGCTATGTATCCCATGCATGGCTGCAGCAAAATGCCGACCTTTTCCCTGTTGTGACGAATTCTTAGTTGTCCACTCCTGCTCATCAAATGTCCGGTTAGCATTTTATATTTTATTAGGACAAGTCAGGAGGCTTGTCTTGTAATCAGCTGGATCATTAGATCACAAAAACGAAGCAGCATGCATATAGTGTTGATACTACAGACATGGAGTAGAAAAGGATGTTGTTTTGTGTTGTGCACCAATGGATGCAGAGACACACAACATCCCACCTGGAGAACAAAAGAGGGGGAAATGTGCAATGGGGATCAGGTGGCTGGGAGGCAGAGACCTGCCTGCACACCATTAGAAGTATTGCTCTGATATTTCTGGGGGTTGTGTGCAATGTCTTGTCTCATCTGTATGTTTTTTGTTGCGGATCTGATGGCATATAAGCTTAGTTGTTTCTTGTGCTGTGCATGTAGACCAGTAACTGCGAGGCTGTGCTGCAAATTCATTGTATGGCTGCTGAAATTGGTGCCTGTGGCTCCTAATACGATGGTTTGGAGGTTTCTGCGGTGCCCAAGTAAGCGAGGAAATAGCAGCTTATTGTTCGTGAATTTTTGCTTGCTGGGTCGGAGAAGCATCATTACTTTACTTGATTTTGATCCGATATAGGTACATCGCATTTGTTTGGTTGTGTCTCTTGGTTTCATAGCCAGGGGATATGAGTTGGCAGGGACATCAGAGGGAGCTTTTCTTGCATTATTGGCGGACCTCGTTTGGTAAATGTTTGTTGGGTTTCTTTCGGGCCGTCTATATGGTTGCACTGAGCGGCACGCTGTTGGTTGTATATAAAGAAAAAAGTACGCAGTGAAAAACAACTCCCCACATTAATTAAGGAAAATGCCTCCACCAAAAGAAAAATATAAAAGATCAATGGGGATCAGGAGGGATGCAGGCTTGACCTGACACTGTCCCCTGGTGAGAGTTGATAATTGTGCTGGAAAGGGCACGTCTGGTATGACAAGTTTGGCAACATCATCGACAGAATGAACGTTGGTTGTATACCTCTTCTGTGCGGCAGAGCATGGCATTTTCTTCAAAACGAGTTACTTATGTCTTTCTCGGCAATGCCTTCCTTGATCAATTCTTGGTATGTTGTGTAGCATTTTGTGGACTGATGACTTAAAACCTTTTTTGATTTAGAACTTAGTTTGTGTTGGTCGTGCATGTGTGCTTCTACAGCATCAAGAATTGAGAAAATGGAGAGCCCGTCTTACTGGAGGCCCTAGCTAGTTGGCAGGTGTTAAGAGCATCTGATAGGGCAAGCTGGGGGAGATATGTCCGCCCCTGCTGGCCAGAAGATGGATGAGTGGGATGGGCAGTGTATTTTGTGACACATTAAGCGGCTTGGTGCCTCCAAGACGATGCCAAATTTTTGCTACAAAGGAAAGAAAAGATTCCGCTGGTAGTAATGACGCAATCAACGTGGGGAAGGGAGGGGGTTACATAGCCAGGCACCTGCACCAGGAGGCAACCTGAGCGGAAACGCACGAAGGAAAAAAATCAGTGTGGATCAGGGGTGTTTTATGCCATGGCTGGCTATGCAAAATCTTCATATTCCCAATACAGCTGAAACTCGGATTATACCATAGTTGTCAGGCCCAATCGTTGGCAGCGACGAATCGTGTGACAAACTTAGTTGATTGGCTTTTTGTTGAGAGTACTGTAACTTTTGTTCAATAAGCTGGATGTGTCAGTCTTATTGACAAACTTTATCTTCTGGATTTGACATTTTTGGTAATCGATTGATAACATGTGAGCATTCTAAGAGTACCATTAGAGGGGGTCCGAAAGAAATCTGTACCCTGGAAATCCAGTATAAGGTCTCTGATTATTCTGGCTCTTTTCACCCCGCTTCCCAGACAAACATGGTTTTCCTCCAACCGTCCAATTGCTGTACTTGTTGCTCCCATCTCCGCAAAACAAAAAAGCAAGAGACTAGCAATGAAGGGGGTTGGGTTCTTAGGAGTGGCGGAGGGAGACTGGGAGCACTTCTACAGCACCGCCAGCCGCCACCAACAGATCCACCTTCCCCAGACAGCAACGACCCAAAGACATCAGCATTCTCCAACGTGACATTCACTTCACCAAGGTCAAGTATTGAGGACACTAGACCGCAGAACCAGCTGAGCGCCGCGCAGGAACAACACAAAGGCCTCTGCTCCATCCTTTATGAAGCCTCCGTTACTCTCCACCTCATCCTTTAAGGAGTGGGTGTCACCATCTACAACAATCACAGGCTGGAGCCTTTTAAGAAGCTGGGCCTTGATTCTCAAAGAGTTAAGAAACTTGCTTCATGTACATTATGTCAACAGCGCTGCCAAACTTGTCCATACCACACGTGCCCTTTTCAGCACTATTATCAGCTCTCATCAGGAGACAATTTCAGGTCAAGCCAGCAGCCCTCCTGATCCTCATTGATCTTTTTTCATGTTCTTTGGTAGAGGAGTTCCATGGTACCCGGTACCAAAGTGGCTCCTTTCCCTTAATTATTGTGGGGATGCAGTGCATATCTTGTTTTTATGAGTGTAGATCATGTTTGATGGAGTGCTCATTCAGTTTGTGTGTCATTAGTAGATGTGCTTAGTTCTGTACTTTGCAGTGACGGTGGTTTGATCTGACAAGCTTATTAATCTTGTGGTGATCCAGATTGAGGTCTGCCAGAGGTCTGTATATTGTCTTTGTAAATTGTCCCCATTACTCCAATGAGGATCACGTGGAGCTTGACTTCCCTATATCCCTGTCTATGTAGGTTGGTGATAAGCACGCTGTGCTGTGCTTTTTGCTTTTTGAAGGATCAGGCCTACCAGTAGTGTGCTAACAGAAATAACACTCAATTAGGTGAACCCCCCACTGGTTTGGATTCAGTTTCTTGTCTTTAGCAAGCCGCTGAAAATGTGAGTTGCGGGTGGCCCCAAAGGAACACACAGTACTAAGTAAAATTAATTGTCAGCATATTGCACAGCATCACATTGCAGTGTTGGTGGCGACTAAAACAAACGACGTCGTTTCCATTTTTGCTACTGCACTTCCTACGTATACTGTGTATCACATTCCTATCTCTTCAACCATGATTGGTCGTAAAGGCAATGGAGTTGCTGTTCTCGTAGACCAAAGTATTCATGACTTTGTCACTATTTGGCACGTTTCTGAGCAGATTCAAGCTGTTTGGCTGAAGTGTGCAGGGCAGGTTTTCAATGTTCCTGGTAATGTAGCGTTGGGCGCTGTCTATCTAAACCCTAAAACAGTGACATTACGGAGAGCTTTGAACACTTCTTTGACGAGGCCACCACTGCTTCTCTGAACTTTACTAACGTCCTTATGATGGGTGATTTCAACGCGCACATAGGTGATCTCTCTGAGTTTACCGACGAGCA
>Ga0307974_1001004_pt1 | contig 18761 bp, 18 predicted proteins | sample OrgLakmetagen784_FD_201812 | JGI IMG/M metagenome (GOLD analysis project Ga0307974, IMG submission 201812) | Saline water microbial communities from Organic Lake, Antarctica - #784 | ecosystem: Environmental > Aquatic > Non-marine Saline and Alkaline > Saline | place: Antarctica: Organic Lake... | reverse complement strand
CAGACTCTCAACCAAATTCTCGTTGAGATGGACGGGTTTGAGCCAAACGCCAAGGTGATTGTGATGGCTGCTACCAACCGGCCAGATGTGCTGGACCCAGCACTGCTCCGACCAGGACGATTTGACCGACGTGTCACTATTGACCTACCGGACCGAAAAGATCGTGAAGAGATTCTTAAGGTACATGCTCGAAAGAAGCCATTGCAAGACGATATAAATCTAGAGATTATCGCACAGCGAACACCTGGTTTTTCTGGAGCAGATTTGTACTCGCTTATGAATGAAGGAGCCATCCTGGCTGCACGAGAAAAAAGAAAGAAAGTAGGACAGTTTGATTTGATTCGTTCTATCGAAAAGGTCATGCTTGGTCCTGAGCGAAAGAGTCATGTATTGAGTAAGCATGAGAAGTTGGTGACGTCTTACCACGAGGTCGGTCATGCACTAGTTGCTTCAGCCCTGCCGTACGCTGACCCAGTGCAAAAGATTTCTATCATTTCACGCGGACGAGCAGCTGGGTATACACTCAAGCTGCCTGAGCAAGATCGCAGAATGCACACCCGAAAAGAATTCTTGGATGATATCGCGATGACGCTTGGTGGATACGTAACTGAGAAAATGGTGTTTAATGATCTCTCGACTGGTCCATCCAATGACTTGCAGGTAGTAGCAAATCTTGCGCGAGACATGGTAACAAAATATGGAATGAGCGATGTGATTGGGCCTGTGGCGTTCGAAGGAACTGGAGGGCGCATGATTGGTGGGGGAATGTCTGAAGATCGAGGCTACTCTTCACAGATAGCCAAATCTATCGACGAAGAAGTATCACGTCTGATTGAGGAAGGAAAAGAAAAAGCTCGAATCATTTTGACCGAAAACCGAGCGGCACTGGATGCTATCTCCAAACGACTGGTAGAGGTAGAGACAATGGAGCGAGATGAATACGAAGGTTTGCTGAAGAAGTACGGCGTAGAAATCAAAGATGCGTACGAGGAAATGTACGGAGAGAAGCGAACTGCAGCCGACCCTTCAAGATCAGTAGAGTTGCGACCTGAAGCACCTGACACTATTTAACCAAAAAAAACGAATAACAAAACAGCGGCTCGTGAGAGCCGCTGTTTTGTTAGGTAAGTTGTTCGATATCCACAATGACACCATCTTCCATATGAAATATATGATTGCAGCCCATCGCGTATTCACGTTCGTGGGTCACCATGACCACGGTCTGGTGTTCTTCTTTATTTACTTTCGTAATGAGGTCTATGACTTGAGTACCTGATACGGTATCGAGATTGGCGGTTGGTTCATCGGCGAATAAAATCTTGGGTTTGCCTGCTACCGCCCGTGCGATGGAGATGCGTTGTTGCTCGCCACCTGAGAGTTCGGCGGGGAGGTTGGTGTATTTGCCTGCCATGCCAACCCCGTCGATGGCTTGGCGGGCTGACTGCTTGGCGCCTTGCCAGTCAAAGCCGCGCATTAGCAAGGGAAGCATGACGTTTTCTTCGGCTGATAGATCGGGTACCAGCGCGTAGTTTTGAAATACATACCCAAGAGTATTGAGTCGAAAACTTGTTCTTTCTTGTTCGTTTAGTCTGATGATGTCTGTTTGATGGACGGTGATGTCGCCTTCGGTTGGTTCGTCGAGTACAGAGAGCTGGTACATCAAGGTGGATTTCCCGGCACCAGACTTTCCCATGATAGCGACAAATTCACCTTCTTCTACAGAGAAGTCGATGCCTTTCAGTACGTGAGTAGTCAGATTTCCTTCACCGAATTTTCTATGGATGTTGGTTGCGTGGATGATTGGCATGGTGTATATAGTGTAGCAGATGCTGGAGTATGTCGGTTGCTTCGGTCTTGTGTCCGGCACGTGAGTACATATCTGCAGGGCTTTTGCGATATAGATTACTTACGCCCTAGAATTGAATTTAGGGTATTTTGCTTTACGATTATCCAGGCTGGTACAAAGCCAGCGAACAGGGTAATGATAAAGAGAATAATAAATCGATAAAACGTTCCGAGTGGCTCAGCGACGAGAATGCCGTCACTAAAAGGGAAGTCGATGGGATTGCGATCAAAATAACCTACCAAGATGCCGTATGTGACCAGCGCACCGAGCAAGGATCCTGTTAGTGCATAAAAGGCTGACTGGAGCACATAGGCGATTTCAATGGCTTTTCGGTCAATTCCTATGCCTTTGAGAATTCCAATTTGCTGTCTCCGGGACAGGGCATTAATAAAGATAATGATAAAAATGGTGATGGAAGCAACGATAATTCCTACTGCACCAATAAAGGTGCCGAGAATATTAAAGGTTTGTTTAATATCAGAAATAAACTTTGGTAACGCTTCTTGAAATGTACGGACTTTTGCGTAGGAGTCAATTTCTTGGGCGAGTAAGACAGACTTCACCGCGATGGCGGTTTCTGGAGTCTTGTCTATCAATCGAATGACAATCTCGTCAGCATTGCGACCTGGGCTGTTGCTCAAGCGGCGGAGCTCTTTTTCTGGTAAGTAGACAAAGCTGGCTACTCCACCCGCCTTGGCATCAACAATACCTTTTACAACAAACTCACGACTGGCACCATTGATAGTTGCTCGTACTGAGTCACCGGGGAAGACATTTTCTAGAGAGCCGGTTATATCTGCGAAGCCAGCAGTATATCGGTCTAGATTGAGGGCGCCAATGAGAATATATCCTGATTCGTTTGGGTTCAGATACTCCCCCTCTACAATATTTTCTGACAGGCCGGTCACCGCATTTTCGGCAACTGGGTCTATGCCAACTGCTTGCGTACCAATTGTGTTCGGTTCAGCATTTAGGTCTCTGCGTGTTTTATAATTGGCCGCCAACTGCACACCTTGTTGATAGCGAATACTGTATGACTGTATTTCAGGAATGGTCTCAAATGTGCGACGGATTGTTTCGGTTTGGAGAATTTCCTCTTCGCTATCAAGTGGAGTGATGATGATGTCACCGATTGATTTTTCTTGCACTGCTCGTTCTGAACCAGCAATCAGACCGACCAAAATCCCCGAAACAGCAATCAGGTTGAGAAACGTCAGCATCATCACAAAGATGATGAGTGCTGTGGTCCATATATTTGCCCGCTGGATTTGCCGGAAGCCGAGCAGAAAACCGATTCGCAGAGAACGCATATACTAGGGTGCTACGAGAATATCACCTTCGGTGAGACCAGTAATGGCTGCATATCCGTCATTACCTTCGAGTACCAGCTCCACAGTTGTGCTGCTGGTTTGGTTGGGTGCTTGTTGTACGAGCACTTGGTATCCAGTTTCGGTAGCGACCAAAAAGCGAGTTGGAATACGCAGGGTGCCTACCGATTCTTCTACAATGATGTCGATGTCGGCGTTGAGTCCGCTGCGTAGCCAGGGTGGATTTTCTTCCAAAATGATACGAGCTTCGTAGTATGCGACTCCATCTATTTCGGTGGCCTCAGGAGAGACGTAGTCAACTATACCTGGGAGGGTTTGTGAGCTCCGCGCGTCAAATACGAGCTCTACTTTTTGCTCAGGTAAGAGTTTACCGATATCTATTTCTGGGATACGGGCAGTAATTTCAAAATTTGATTCTGCTAAGAGCGTAACCACTGGCGCGGTGGTGACTGTTTCACCTGGCAGAACATCAATGTGTGTGATGGTGCCTGCGAACGGCGCTCGGAGAATCCGGTCGCGAATGGTTGCGTCTATTTTTGCAAGTTGTGCTTGAGCTTGGCTGACTGAAGCGTTTGCTCGGACGAGGGATTCACTGCGGGGATTTGCGTTGCTGTTGGTGGCGTTGGCCTCGGCTAACGCAACTGCGCGTTCTGCGCTAGTAATCGCGCTGGCTGCTTGCGTGACGGCGAGTGCATACGCATTTCGATTTTGCACGTACGTGGCAGATTTTTGGTTGGGAATATCGATGAACCACACCGTTCGACCATAGTTTGAATCAGCATCAAACTGAGCCCTTAAGCCGCATTCACCTAATGCAATTGCTTGTAAGGTAGATGCAGGAAAGGTGCCAGTTTCAATTCCAGATAAATAGTACGAATAACCAGATTGTGCTCCAGAATTGTACATCTCGAGTCGGTACGTTCCTTCTTCGGTGCAGGTATAGCTGCCACTGATGGTCGGAGGTGTCGCGTCTTCATCGGGATCGATTGAATAAACTGTGAGATTGTCTGACAATAATCTTTGGTAGGCGTTTTCTACTTTGCGGGCTTCGGTAACTTTGGTGGTTTCTAGTGTTTCTATGGCTTGGGTGAGCGTTTGGGCGGTAACGTCTCTCGCTGAGTTGGTGGGACCGGCAATCAGCTCCTCTTGGTTGGCGACAGCTTGGGTGACTTGAGATACAGCATTTTGTCTGTCTGCGAGTAGCGCATCCCGCTCGAGCTCGATTAATATGTCCCCAGCCTCAACAAAATCACCCTTTCTTACGTTGACTGTCTTAACTATGCCGCCAACTGGGAACGCGAGGTTGGCATTTTGTTCTGCTTTGGCAATACCTGATACCGAAACGAGCTGGCGTACAGCACCAGTCTCTACTGTGGTGGTCACTCGAGGCTCTGAGTCTTTTTGACCAACACCAAACATCATCAAGATGATTGCCACGATGACAACTGCTGCGCAGGTAATATAAAAAGAGCGACTATGTACAAGTTTTTTCATTTCTTCTAGTATATCACTGGTCTGACATCTCGCCTTTCGGGCGTGACCTGAAGTGGTGATAGTACCGGATTTGGCTGTGTACGTTTTGGGACTCTGGGGTGTATCAATTCAATACTTTGTCCGTGCGCCAGGACTCGAACCTGGGACCACGAAGGTATAAGCTTCGCGCTCTAACCAACTGAGCTACGCACGGACGAAGTATTTAATTGAGATAAGAGCACACCGCGGTGACACGAAAATATGTCTCTTGTCGATTGGCGTATTCGTTTTTCTTGCTTTTACCAGCTGTACCGCTCGGGTCAGTTGGTGACTCACACTATAGCGCAATTGAGAGTATGGGACAATAAACAGGTTTGCACTTTACTTTCTCGCTCTTTTTTAGTAATAATGGAGGGAGAGGTAGCAACGCCTCGTTTCAACTGGAGAAAGCTCATGCAAATATTTTCCAACCCAGATCTTTCAATCGGCCGCACGGCCTTCAGTGTCTTCTCCAACTGAAAGGGGGTAAGTATCTCAAGAATCACATGTTTCCATAACCAAAAAGAGAGAGGGCGGCAGAATACTTTCTGACTAAACACTGCCATACTCTGTGGATTCCAAAAGTGCTCTTCAATCCGAGGGCTGACCCCCCTTAAAACTTCGTCGCGCAACACACAATTGCGCGGCTTTTTTCTTTATTTAAAAGTATATGTATAAAAAACGGCCCGCCTGCAATGAGGTGGGCCGCTGTCAGTTCAGGTGTACGCTTGATTTTCTAGGTAAGTGGTTATGCTTGCCGTAAAGCGCAGCGTACCCTCTGGAGCAAGGAACGTGGGGTCGTAACCTTTTCCGCGAATGGCGTGACGGCCCAGACGGACCACTTCGTAGAAACAATGCAGCCTACTTGGAAGTAAAGGTGGGTGGACTGAAGTGTCTTTGCTGAATAGCCGGTGGCGAAAATCTGTTGGTGTCGCTTGCGCACCGCAGTCTCTAATGATATCGAGTATGGTGGTGCGGGTCAGGCGAAATTGTCCCCGAACAGATGTGCGTTGTCTGTTCGATAAATGGGTTTGCCATGCTCATCGAGAATCAAATTTTCAATTGCAGTGATTTGGTCTGGTGTAGGAATTTGTAGCATACTGCCTCCTGAAGTGGTTACGTTTCTTTTGACACCATAAAACATTTTTTTATAAATTGCAAAATTATTCCATATGCAACACTTCGCCGGTATGGGCTACACGCTCTGCGATGAGCGGGAAGCTCTTGGCTAAATCGGTATGAGTTTCTACGAGATGTCGAGCTTCATTGCGGGCGGCTTCGACCAGCCTAAGATTGCGAATGGCCTCCATGCCCAGGTCAGTCAAGCCGGATTGTTTTCCGCCATAGAGCTCGCCGGAGCCACGAAACTGCAAGTCGTGCTCAGCCAACTCAAAGCCATTTTTGGCTGTGGCCAATGCCTTGAGTCGGTCGCGAGTTTTGTCACTCTTGCTTTCGGTGACCGCGAAGCAATATGGCTGATGGGTACCACGGATGACGCGGCCGCGGAGCTGATGCAGCTGCGCGAGACCAAAACGTTCAGCACCTTCGATGATGATGTTGGTTGCGTTTTGTACGCTCACTCCTACCTCTATCACCGATGTAGCGACCAGCACGTCTATTTTGTGGGCATTGAAATCATTCATCACTCGATCTTTTTCGGCGGGAGTCATTTTTCCGTGCAGGACTTCGAGATTCCATTCTTGGAAGACATCTTTCTTGAGGCGCTTTGCTTCTGCACCCACACTCTTCATGGTCATAGCAGTTTGCTTGTCTGGGTCTGGTTCTTCGATGCGAGGACAGATGACATAGGCTTGTCGTCCCGACTCAAGTTCACTGCGTACGTGTTCGTACATTTCTTTACTTTGTCCTGGCCCGACTACTTGGGTAATAACCGGCTTTCGTCCGGCTGGCATCTCTTCGAGTAGTGTGATGTCCAGGTCACCATAGATAGTGAGCGCTAGAGTGCGGGGAATAGGGGTAGCGGTCATGGAAAGCAGGTGTGGAAGTCGGGCGTCTTTTTTGGCGAGTTTTTTGCGCTGGTTGGTGCCAAAGCGATGTTGCTCATCAATAATGACGTAGGCCAGGTGTTTAAATTCCACGCTCTTATATATGAGTGAATGAGTACCAATAATAATCGGTACTTCGCCGTTTTTTACCCACCTTGTAAGCTGAGCTTTTGATATTTTCGTAGGTTTGGCAGGGTCGGACTTGCTCGGGAATTTCATGCAACCGCTGCTGGTGATGAGGCCGATTGATATCGGCAGGTGTTTGAAGTATTCAATAAAACTTTCGAAGTGTTGTTTGGCCAAAATTTCTGTCGGAGCCATGTACGCAACTTGTAGATTGCCGTATTCGATTTTTTTGTTGAGCCCTTCGGGTGGGCGCGAGGTAGCTACGATGTATGCGGTCGTGGCAGCGACAGCTGTCTTGCCGCTCCCCACGTCTCCTTCGAGGAGTCTGGACATGGCATGGTTGCCGACAAAGTCTTTGGCGATAGCATCGATAGACTGGGCTTGAGACCTTGTGAGCTCAAAGGGAAAGCGGTCGACAAACGCTTTGATATGCTCATCGCTAGTCTGGATCGTGTAGGTTGAAGCAGCGCTAACAGCAGCTCGCTCTTGGGCTTTTTGGACCTGTATATAAAACACTTCTTCAAACGCAAAACGCTTGCGAGCCGACTCAGCGTCACGAGCTTTTTTGGGCGAGTGGATCCAGACCAGGGCGGTCTTGAGTTCTGGCAGATTGTATTTTTTGAGAATCTCCGACGGAATTGGGTCAACTAAGTCTTTGAGCACACCTCGCTCAAAACACTTTAACGTAGTGTGATACAGCCACTTACTCGTAACCCCTTTGCTCTCACGGTAGACCGGATAGAGGGTTTCGTCCAATTGCTCGGTGTCTTTAAAGATAGAGTCATGGCGGTCGATTGGCAGTGCATCGAGTGGTTCTACTTCGGGATTAGAAAGATACAGCTTGCCTTCACTGCCGGCAACTTTTCCGGCTAGCTTCACATACATACCATCTGAGTACATCTTGGCAATGTACGGCTGGTTGAACCACATGATTTTCATCTTGGCGGAGCCGTCTTCAACATATCCTTCCGCAATTGGCTTTTTACTCTTCCAGGCTTTGCGAGTATTGAGACCTGAGAGTTGTCCGTAGACAACGGTGTCTTGGTTTTTCTCCAAGCTGCCGACTGACTGCACATCTGAAATGTCTTCGTAGCGCACCGGGAGATGGTAGAGCAAATCTGATACAGTTTGGATATTGAGTCGAGCCAGCGATTTTTTGTGCGCCGTGTCGATTCGGACGTGATCAGCCAGGCTGTCTGAGAGTTTCATATTGTTATACTACCAAATTTGCTCTTGTTCGGTTAGTGCGTATACTTTGCACAGAGAAGTCGTCAAAAGGAGATCAGTATGACTTACTATCGTGCGAGTCAGATGCTGACTCTTTGGAACGCGTTTAGTATTTTGCGCTACGGCAGTGTAAATATTCCGCTCGGGATTTTGAATTTCTCGGTTGCATTCACTTTGTATTATTATGGGGTACTCGGTCATCATGGTGCAATTGCCGTTGGTCACTTTTTGCAGGTAGGAATCGGATTTTTTGCTGAGCGCAGAGTTACGTTTCGTGCGTCACATGTGACCTTTTGGGTCGGTATGCCGAAGTTTCTAATCAACGAAGCGATTGTGTACGGACTGATTTACACGCTGACGTATGTCACTGTTGATCTGTGGGGTGTAGATACTTATACTGCTCGAGTGTTTCTGATTACCCCGCTCAGTTCCGTAGTTGCATTTTTGCTCAACAAACACGTCGCATTTCGGTAGGGAGTGCGCGACAGCAGCAAGGTACGAGTGGTGAGTATATACTTTTGATGTGTCCTTTTCAGTCGGATGAACACCTGTTTTAGATCCAGCCTGCGTACAAATGTGCGCGGGCTGTTTTTTGTGCGGTACTTATTTTTGGTAGAACATTTGCCCTGTACGGCAGCTGGCGTATACTATAGTGTCGTTGTTACTATTATATTCGAATCAAACATTCACATGCCAGCCAAAAAACTAGACTACAATAAACTCGCCCTTACCCTCCACAAAAAACTCAAAGGAAAGATTGAGATTACAACCAAAGGATCGCTCAAAACAAAAACCGACTGGAGCACCATGTATTCTCCAGGCGTAGGAGCAGTCTCATCTCATTTGAATAAAAAACCAAGCGATGCTCGTGAGTACACCATGAAGCGAAACATGATTGCTGTGGTGAGTGATGGTTCGGCTATATTGGGTCTGGGAAATCTGGGTGCTATTCCAGCGTTACCTGTCATGGAAGGAAAGTGCGCGATTTTTAAGGAGATGGCTGGTGTAGACGCGTTTCCGATTGTGCTTGATACCCAAGAACCAGAAGAAATCATTCGGACAGTAAAGGCGATTGCTCCTGGGTTTGGGGGCATCAACCTAGAAGACATCGCCGCGCCGAAGTGTTTTGAGATTGAAGAGCGACTGAAGAAAGAGTTAGATATTCCAGTGATGCACGATGATCAACATGGCACAGCCATCGTAGTCTTGGCCGGACTGATCAATGCTTCAAAGGTGGTAAAGAAAAAACTTGAGACAATGAAGGTGGTGGTAGTAGGTGCTGGTGCGGCTGGTCGCGCTGTTACTTTGCTGCTGGCGAAAGCTGGAGTACAAAATATTATTGTGACTGACTCAAAAGGTGCAATCTACGAAGGCCGCCCTGGACTGGAAGGCTACAAAAAAGAACTGGCGCGAACAACCAATGCCGAAAAAGTCTCTGGTGACGTGATGCAAGTGATTGATGGAGCGGATGTGATTGTGGGTGTTTCCGGACCCGGCACCATCGCTCAGGCACATATAGAAAAAATGTCTCACCAGCCGATTGTGTTTGCTTTGGCCAACCCTATCCCGGAGATTATGCCAGAAGATGCCAGACGAGTAGGAGCGTACGTTATCGCTACCGGTCGCTCTGATTTTCCTAATCAAGTGAACAATTCATTGGCTTTTCCAGGTATCTTCCGGGGAGCTCTCGACCGAGGAGTGCGAGATATTACCGATGACATGAAATTGGCCGCAGCTAAAAAGATTGCCAGTTTGGTGAAAAAACCTACTCCCGAAAACGTCATCCCACCAGTAATGACACCTGGATTGATGAAGGCAGTGGCGAGTGCAATTAAGTAACTCACCTGTCTTTTTGATTGAATCAGAAAACGCCTGCGGTTGAGCCGCAGGCGTTTGTGCTTGCTTTGGTGCCGCGCAGGCAGTTTAGAAAAGTACGCACTTCAAGGATTTTTTGTGAAAAGAAGACAGATGTGGAAAAGAAAAGGTCGCACACCCAAGGGGCGCGCGACCGAAGCGGACGTCAGTCCGTCAAATCACCAACGGTGACCACTGTTGTTTCCCGGCAAATTGCTTCGCTGGTCGACTCGAGTATGGCGCTCACCACCCATTCTACTCGCAGGCCGCGAGCAGCGCTCTGTCGCGCCGAGACGATAATCGCTTTGCCGAGTGGAACTTTGCGATTGAATTTCACTTGTCGAATTTCCCGCAACAGTGCATTTGGGTGTACCCGGCTAATGACAGTCGCGAAGTGACCAATGCGCGGGAGGGTCTGCTCGACGCCGTCGGTGCCGGTGTGAATGGCGAAACTGGTGTCGCCACACAGTACGCAAGCAATGAGGCTCGCTCTCTCGGCGGTTTGGATTCGGAAGTGATGCGTCAGACCCTTTTTGTCTATTGTGGCCGGGATACTATCGTCGATTGACGGCCCAAACTTATCTATGAAGTTGCGCGCCGATTCAGCCGGTGAGGGCATCTTTGCTTCAGCGAACGCTGCAGTCAGCCGGTCCTCTAGGCTGACCTCTTGCGGGTAAGTGTCTCTGCAATCACGGGAGCAGAAATAGATACCACCGAACGGACCGTTGATGTACGGTGTCGTCCCGATGCCAGGAATACCGAATTCATTGCTGCAGTCAGGATGAGCGCAGACGCGAGCGGGTGCGGCCGAGAGAGGATAGAGAGATGGTTGTTGGCTGGGCATGCTTCACCTTTTGGTTGATTTTTGGATAGGAACAACTCGGTACTCTTTTGCTAGAGTGACAAAATACGAGACGTTCGTCAATACTTTGTCGACCGGCATGCAATATGGTATTCTGGCCTGCACAAAGAATGTATCTTTGGAAATCAATCATACGGAGACGTGTCAGAGTGGTCTATCGTGCTTCCTTGCTAAGGAAGTGGGGTTTACGCCCCCGGAGGTTCGAATCCTCTCGTCTCCGCCCGTATAAAATACCACCGATAGGTGGTTATTTTATTGGGTGGAGACGAAGTAAAGCGTGGGACGCTTTACGTGAGGATTCGAAAAGCTTTTGAGTCATGATTATGAGCTTGCGAAATAATCTGTCCAAAAGGTATACTGCTCTCGTAGAGAGAGAATCCTCTCGTCTCCGCATCTTAGAGCTAGCTCGAGACAGTTTAAAATTATGATTGCATTCGATAAATTCGAAAAACAGGTGTTTTTAAGCACAGTACTAATTGAAAATCTTACCGATGGTGAGATGGGGACTGGTTTTGTGGTATTTAAACCAGTTGATGAAATAAATAAAAAATTTTTATTGTTCTCCAACAAGCATGTTTTTTGGGGTAAGAAAGATAAAGATAAAATGGATGTACAGAAGGATGTAAGGTTAACTTTTCATAAAAAAGGTGAAGGAGGTGTCTATGAGCCAGGCAATGTTCATCAAGTTGTGGGCAAGTTAACCAGAAGTGCTGATGTTGGATACTATGATCATCCTGATTCAGAGGTTGATGTTGCATGTGCAAATATTTCAAAGTTCGGTGATGAAAATTTGCGTTTACACATTGCAGGAGTTGGCGAAGATTTTTTTGAATATGATGTCGATGATTTACATGCGGGTATGAGAGTCTCTTTTGTTGGATATCCTTCTGGTTTTTTTGATAAAAAGAACTGGTTACCTGTAATGAGGTCAGGCACTATAAGTAGTATCCCCTCTATACCGTTTAATGGTAAGCCTCAAATTCTTTTAGACGCGCAAGTTTTCCCTGGCTCAAGTGGCAGTCCTGTTCTTGTTTCTTTGAAAGGTAAGTATAAACTCATTGGACTTATTAGTGATGGTATAAATAAGGGTCTAGATTTTGCCGAGGTAGAAAAAACGGGCGAGGAGGTAAAAGAAACTGTGAAAATTCCAAAAGAATGGATTGGACTTGGCCTCCTCTTTACTCTCGAAGCGATGAAAGAAGTTTATGATCTAGCATAGTGCTCGAGACACTATCAAACCAGAATCTAAAGAGGACTAAATCCGCCAAGCCTGCCTTGACCGCCCACGGCTCTACCTCAAGACAGCCCGCAAATACCAAAACCCAAAGCATGTCTTTGGGTTTTGTTGCATTTTGTGCGAGACACGCATTGTGCATTTTTTGCATACTATCAGCTTTATCAAAAAGTCTGATATCATATACAGAACGTGAAAGATTTCCTAAAAAACAATTTTGTCATTATTTTCGCTTTTTCACTACCGGTCGTTCTGATTGCGGTGGTTGCGCTCAGTGCGTATTTGCCGTCTGTTTTTCTTTCTACTAATTACAACTTTGTGTATGCGGCTTGTACTGACGGTTCTAGTTATAATTCGTATCGGTGTGACGACTATCTTCAGCAGCGGTATTCAGTAGTGGACGGCTCATTGGTCGTGAATGAGGTTGTTCTGCAAAAAGATGGCGCCCGTGACACCAATGAGGAATACTCTGCGCGCCTGTTCTTTCATAATACAGAAACAAATGAAACGAGAGAAATAACCGTAGAACAGGCACAAGAACTCATGTTCAGTGAACTACTTACTTCTCCCGATGGAGTAACTGTGTCCAGCGAGTATGATCGTGGCGCGGATATCTTTTTATTGTTTGACTCGGGTTCCTCTTATGGGCACTATCTAGTAAAAGGTAATATGAAGCGCAAGCTTAATTTAATTAATTCTGATGATCGTTATTATTACCGTAATAACTTTAAATTTATTGGTTGGGCATTACCAGGACGTAATTAAATACATGTATGGAAAAAGAAGAGCTGTTGAATGAACTGTATACAAAAATGGATGCTGGTGAAATCAGTCGAGAAGAAATTGCAGCTCGATTTGGTTTATCAACCATCTCTCTACCGAGAATGCAAAATGCCATTGAAGAAAAAACAGACTCACATTTCACCGTCACAAAAATGCTCTATGTGCTGGGGGCTGGAATTGTTTTGATTGGAATCTTGATTTTTATGGCTCAGTTGTGGGATGACATGGGCACTTTTGGTCACATCGCTATCACACTTGGCCTGGGGCTCCTGTTGGCTGCTTCAGGTTCAATATTGTTAAAACAGACACGTGACACTAAGGTTGGGCAAGTGTTCCATGCAATCGGAGGATTTTTGATTCCTGGGGGTGTAATAGTGGCTCTGGTTGATTTTGATGTGGAATCTGCCTGGGCGATTGCAGTTGCCTTTACCGTTGTGTTTGCGTTCTATGTGTTGCTGATGCTGGTTCATCGCAGTGTGGTCTTGACACTATTTGCCATTGCAAATGGAACAGCCGCCATCTATTTGATATGCAACGCTCTGCTGGACCCGATTTTAAGTTCCTCTGCTTTAGAAATTGTATTTCAATATCTCACCATGGCGCTCGGGCTCAGCTACTTGGCCCTCAGTCGGTCTTTTGTTGGTGGTTATAACGAAAAATTAATCAGCTCCCTTTATTTTCTTGGTATTACCGGATTGCTCGCCGCAGCCTTTTACCGGGTACTTGATTCGACGTTTTGGGAGTTTTTATATTTCTTCATTGTCGCTGGGGGATTGTTCTTGTCGATATATATGAAAAGTCGCATCATATTGATAATGAGTACTATATTCCTCATTACACACATTTTTTATATAACCAGTGAATACTTTGCAGATTCTCTTGGGTGGCCAGTGGTGCTGGTAATACTGGGATTTGTTTTTATTGGACTCGGATACATTTCTGTGACCATAAACAATAAATACATAAAAGGTCAGGAATAATCTTTGTCGAACAGAAGAGTTTGTATCAAATGTTGTCTCGCACTCACACGTAATATCTACGGTGATTCTTCTAGAAATTCGTTGATAGCTTGATACATGACTGCATGCCGAAACAAGTCGTTGTGCCCAGCTTCGGGAATCGAAATCAGTTTTTTACTACCCGAAAGAGATTGAAAAAGTTCTTGCCCTAATGCATACGGAATAATAGTATCCGCCGTACCATGAATGATGGTGGTGTCACCAGAATAGTTTTCAAGCGCCGACACATTATCAAACGCGTTATCGACTAAGAGGCTCGTGGGGTAGAACCAGAACCGATCTTTTGCTACTGCTTGTAAATCAGTAAAGGGGGAAATGAGTAGCAATTTTTCAGGAGCTTTTAAAGATGTGTGATATGTAGCAGCTCCAGTACCGATACTCACTCCAACAACATACACTGAAGACAATTGATAGTCGTCAAGATAAGAAACCACAGACTCAACATCCTGCTTTATGAGTGCGTGCGATGGTGCTTGCGTATCGTTACTGTATCCAGCGTATTCAACAACTATGTAACCATAGCCCGCTTGTGAGAACATGTCTGCGTAAAAGTATCTATTGCAAGCTGACCCCGCATTGCCGTGATATAAAATAACGGTCGGTTTCTTTTCATTGGTTTCTACATACATCCTGGTGCCTTGGTGGTTTACTTTCTGTGCGTCTGCAAAGTACTCGCAAGACGCAAAGTCTTGGGGGGAAGGGTGGTAGACAACTTTTGTTTGGTTGAGAGAAAGGTAGATGCCAAAGGTAACATACAAAAATATAAAGATACTCAGCGCACGAATGGTTTTTCTTTTCATTATTCTAAGTATATAGGTTACAAACAAAACTGCAGCGAATTTAGTAACAAGCACATCCTTTTAGTGCTATTTGGCACATTCGATTGAGGCAGTTCTGATTACTTGACTGAGCGTCTCGAATGATGATGAATGCTTTTTCTCTGTCTGCTCTGGTGCAACTAGATTGTGTTGTGGCCATGTGACATCATTGTTGTAATGAAATACTTGTTTGTTGGTGGGGAAGATAACTTATATGTGGGAAATGAATTATTTAAACGAACCTTATATACTGTCACCGGCGAACCATTTGAGTAGCGAAAACTAAAAGTACTTGAATTATCTACTCTGTAGGTACATTATAGAGTGATAGGGGGTTTATTAGATTTTAGTCCACATACAATATGAAAAACACATATATGTCCAAGGCTGTACTGACCGGGTTCGTTTTCGTTTTTTGGGTTGCGCTGGCACCGGCTACTTATGCGCACGATGCAGGTTACACGCACTATCAACAAAACGATAGTCGATACCAGTACCAGGTCTATGGCACACCAGTACAAACTCAGTACCAAAGTCAACAGCAAACACAATACAACAATCAGGATATTCAATTTTTGTTACAGCAAATCGCTCAACTACAGCGGCTACTACTACAACTACAAAGTGGAGCAGTAATTGATTCTCGCCCGAATTCATTTGCAACCGATGATTCAGAGGTAGAGGTTGAGACCAGGTCGGCAACTGATATCCAGGATGAATCAGCTCGACTTCGGGGTGTTGTGGCAGATTTCAATCGTTCAGACTACGCGGATGTTTGGTTTGAGTATGGTCGGTCGCGTAACGATCTTGATATGCGAACACCCATTCTGAGGATTGATGAAGATGAAGACGAGGATTTTGATTTACGTATCGGTGGTTTGAGAGATGATACGCGTTACTACTTTCGCGCAGTCGCCGAAGACGATGATGAAGAAAGGGATTATGGGTCTATTGATGATTTCGAGACCGATGATGATGACAGAAATGACTTTAGAGATGACGACGCACCAGATGTGACGCTCAGAAGTGCGTTTGACATTGACGAAGATAGTGCCCGGTTCGAAGGGGAGGTAGACATGAATGACTTTAGAAACGGAGAGGTCTTCTTTGTCTACGGGGAAGATGAGGATCAGATTGACGATGTGGCAGATGACTATAATAGTTACTTTGATGTCGATGAGGACGGAAATGATTTACAAAAATTCCGCGTCGAGAGCGACTTAGATGGCGATGCTTCGTATGAAGCCCGAATCACTGGTCTGGATGACAATTCTGATTATTACTTCATTCTCTGTGTGGGGTATGAAGATGAGGATGACGATGATGTGCTCGAGTGCAGTACGACTCGTGAATTTGAGACTGACTAAGAGCAATTAGACGTCGTTGTCCCCACCCACTGGCCACTAGAGTCTGAGCGCGTGGTTAAATAATAGTAATGGAGGTCGTCCTTTTGGGACGGCCTTTTGTATGTTTATAATTAATTAAAATAAATAAATGAATCGTTCAAATATATTTGCAACCTACAGTACAGCAATTGTGATGGCTGTTGCGCTGTGCTTTGCATATTTTGCAGCTGGAATCATCCCAGCATACGCACAAGAAGACACAACAGATACCAATACAGAAGTTGAAACAGAAGATACAACAACAGAAGATGAAGATGAAGATGAAGATGAAGATGAAGACGAGGACGCAGATGAAGATGAATATGAAGACGAGGATGAGGGCGAAGATGAAGAAGGAGATCCGGTAGCAAAGGAAAAACGAGCAGCGATGATGGAACAAATCAAATCTCTACGAGAAATGATTAAAGAGCGAAATAAAGAGAACAAACAGGAAGTAAAAGAAAACATGGCTGAGCGAAAAACTGACTTAAAAATCGACCGAGCTGAATTTATGGCTACACTAGCTGCGCTCGAAGGGGAAGAAAAACGAGCAGCAATGATGGAATTCGTTGCGCAATTACGTGAAGAGATTGCAGATCGAAAAGCTGCGTTCGCGGAACAAAAACAAGAGATTAAAGAGGAGCGTGTAGAGATGCGAACAGATTTTAAAGCGAGTCTAGATGGTTTGAGTCGCGATGCGAAAGTGGCTGCAATCATGGAGCAAGTAGAGGCTTTGCAGCAAAGAATTCAAGAGCGACTAAATGCAGGTGAAGACGGTGAAGCAGAAGACGAAGCTGAAGAAGAAGCAGGAGATACTGAGGTCGAAGAGGAAGACGAGGAAGATGAAGAGGAAGAAGATACTGCAGAAGAAACGGATGATGCAGAAACAGAAGAAGATGAAGTTGATGGGGAAGTGTAAGGCATAAAAACTCTTATAAAACAGCCCGACAGCGGGCTGTTTTTCTGTCCATGTCTTATCAAATGGTGTTAGTATGTGGTTATGCATTTTTCGGACGAAAAACTACACTTGCTGATTACTATCGATAAAGCTTTTGATATTGGTACTAGAGAAAACTATATCCTCAATAACATTCTCCTTGTGGTCAATCTTTTGCTGGTTGGAGTCTTTGCATTAGATGTAGGAGAGTCAGTGGGGTTGTTGGCCACTAGTGATGGGTTTCATACATTTATCCGCAATGCAGAAATTATTTTTGGGATGTTGTTCTTGATGGAGTTCACATTACGTGCAGTTTTTGTGTACATTCCAGACCGAAAGTTCTTCTCTTTTTACTCAATCGTGAACGCGTTGGTGATCGTGTCACTTTTGGCTCCGCAGTTTATTGGCAACCTAGTTTTGCTTCGGTTCTTGCAAATATTCAAGGTATATAAGGTGTATCAGCTCAATCAAGACAAGCGGAGTTATCATATTCAAAAGTCAGAAGCGGAAGACAGTCCTCAATAATTTGTCAGAACAGTATTCCTGTGTAAAATAGTGAGGTTGCCATGGAGAGTTGGCTGAGTGGTCGAAAGCAGCAGTTTACTAAACTGCCGAGCCCTTACGGGCTCCAAGGGTTCGAATCCCTTACTCTCCGCAGCGAATACCGGTTATCGGTAGACCCATAGGCCCTTATTTAGAGCCATATAAAATTGTCGTTCGAATCCCTTACAGGTGTAACCTGTAAGGGATTCGAACTTTTGGTATACTTTTGGTATACTTTAGTTATGTCTTTAGTAATCATCTTTGGTCCACAAGCTGTAGGTAAAATGACCGTCGGTCATGAGTTAGAAAAAATAACCGATTTAAAGCTTTTTCATAATCACATGACGATAGAGCTTGTTGTGAGTCTTTTTGATTATGAAACTCCTGAGGCACAAGGATTAATTAAGTTGTTTAGGGATGAAATATTTAAGACTTTTGCAAGCAGTGATCAGGCAGGTATGGTATTTACAATTATTTGTAATTTTGATGACCCTGCGGAATGGAAGCGTGTAAAAGAAATTTCAGATTTTTTCTCTAGTAAAGATAGGGAAGTTTGTTTAGTTGAATTGGAAGCAGATACACAAGTACGAATTGAAAGAAACAAAACAGAACATAGACTTGCACACAAACCAAGTAAGCGTGATGTTAAATGGTCAGAATCAAACTTGTTAAATTCTGTAGAGAACCACAGACTTAATTCAAGAGAAGGAGAGGTAAAAGAGACGAATTATGTACGTATTAATAATACAGACTTAAGTTCAGAAGATGTGGCAGAAATGATTAAAGAAAGGTTTGACCTATAGTCGAAAATCAAGAGGACTAAATACTTAGTATCGGGTGACCCGTACTGGTGAGTATCCCTTAGTCCCCGCAGAAACGGACTTCTTCAGAAGTCAGAGCAGAACCAACCCGCGCCGTAGGCGCGGAGGAAGCAGAAGAAGCCAGAAAACCCCGACGAACAGCCACGCAGTGGCTGGGAGGGGTGCAGGCGAAGTGGGCGGTTTTGTCACGAACCGTAGGGTTCGTTCCAACTTTTTTGACGTAGCGGGCAATTTCGGAGAAATTGTCTGCGGAGGATAAAAAGGTGGCTTGTTTTGTATCTAAAATCCACTCCCGTAAGGGTTCGACCCACTTATTTCCTCCGCCGTCACAAGCTTTCTTTTCTGCCTGCAAAGTCAGCGAAGATCGCATGAGCGTGTCTTTTTGTTTTAGATAAATCACTTTCGGTATATCGCCATCCAAGTACGTAGACACCAGCTTATTCATGCGGTCTTCGCTGGC
>Ga0307974_1001003_pt1 | contig 18767 bp, 25 predicted proteins | sample OrgLakmetagen784_FD_201812 | JGI IMG/M metagenome (GOLD analysis project Ga0307974, IMG submission 201812) | Saline water microbial communities from Organic Lake, Antarctica - #784 | ecosystem: Environmental > Aquatic > Non-marine Saline and Alkaline > Saline | place: Antarctica: Organic Lake... | reverse complement strand
GCCATGCACATTCCAAACCAAGAGCTTAAGCTTGTGCCCATGCTCAGGCCGGCCACCGTTTATCCCTTGTTATTCCTTTTCTTCCTCCTCCATCCTCTCCTGCCAATCATTATGAATTTGATCTAGCCCCACTTCTGCCTCTTCTAGATCTCCCCACTCCTCATCCTCATCCTCACTCCCCACATCACCACCATACTCCTTGTTGTACGGATTGTGTTGCCCGTAGGAGGGTTGAGGCTCCTCCTCAGCTGACGCACTACGCTGGAGAGCCCTCAGCCGCGTCATGGGATCCTTGGGGGTTGGCGTGTCCCCAGAGTGAGCCATGCTCCGAGTGTGCTTCCTGCCAGTGCTTGCGGCAGCAGCGTAGCAGCAGCATTGGCAGCAGCAGCAGCCGGCAGGGGGGTGCTGCTGCAGCGTGCAGCACGAGCGTAGGAGCGGGAGGGCTCTGCCTCGTGTGGGGTAGGGTGCAGGGTTCCCACACCAGGAGCAGCTGTAGCTGATTGGGGGGTGGGGGAGGAGGAGGGATTGGGCGAGCAGCAGCAGCAGCAGCAGAGGCAGGCTGTTGCTGTGGCTGTGGCTGTGGTTGGCTGTGGCTGTGGCTGTGAGGTGGTTGGGCAGCAGCAGCAGCAGCAGGACCAGCTGTAGCTGACTGGGGAGGTGGTGGAGGAGGAGGGAGAGGGCGAGCAGCAGCAGCAGCAGCAGCAGCAGCAGAGTGGGAGGGTGGGGTGAAGGAGGGCAGCCCCGCATCAGACAGGGCCTGCTGGGCGTACAAGCCAACATGCTCTAAGCAGTGCATGTCCCTCCTGTAGTCGAACCCCTGCATTGTGTCTGGCTGCAGGTGCTTCCACGCAGGGTACACTGTGCGAGGGGCCCCCTGCTCGAAGTCCTCCTTCACAGGTGCCCAAGAGAGGAGCAGGTTGCACCTGTCCTTGGACACGAAGGCGTGCAGCCCCTGTACCCCCAGCTTCTGAACTCCAGGCACAGCCTGTGCAGCGCCTTTTTTCCACGCATCTGCTGCAGCAGCGTGCATGACCGCCATGCTGAGTACCCACTCCCCCCCCCGCCCTAAAGCGATTGAGCCAGGCCTGGGCAGCCTTAGCTGTGCCCATGTCCATGACCACCACTTTTCCCTTCCCCTGCATGCTCAAGCGGCCAGGATCAACACCCAGATCCCCAGCCACCCAAGCTATCCCCTGCCCTGGAGGAGGAGCCAGGGCGAGCTTGCCCAGCTCCTCCCTCTGCCTCTGCTGGTATACGGTGTACTCCAGCACAAACCTCAGATCACTGCCAGATCACCTAGGCCAAAGGAGGGGGGAGGAGAGGGCGGAGCAGCAGCGGGAGCCTGCTGCTTGATGAGCTCCTCCAGTGCTGAGATCCTTCTCTCGAACTCCCTCTCCCTCTCCAGCGACTCCTGGTGCCCCTTCTGTAGCAGCTTGAACTCCTGCTCTATGCGCAGGAAACGCTGGAGTAGCTGGGCACTGTCGGCGCGGTGGGCGCGCTGCTCATCTCGGATTTCCTTCAGGGTGCCCTTTGCAGCTGTCATGAGCTTGTCAGATCAAATCACCATCACTGCAAAGTATAAGACTCAGCACAACAACTGGTAATTTGGGGCGCCTTTGGACCTTATTAGAAAGGCTTCCAAAGTGGAAAAACCATCCAGCAGAGGAGTGCGTTCTTGCATCGCAACGGTCCCTAATGCTTCTACCAGTTCAAGGTTTACAAGGTTTACAAGTTAAGCCATCAGCCAGTCAAAACGTGCGACTGCTAGGCTGCGTATGTAAGACGTGTAAAAACTGGAATAATTGTTGCTGTAGCACCAGGCTTGCAGCACGTACAAAAAAAAACTAAAAAGGGAAAAAAGGCACAACATTGTTAGACATTGCAACACTGAATAGAATCAGTAAACAATCAAGCATCTGCCAGGACCAACCGACCGCAATAAATTAAAGAGGGGGAATCATCTGTGAGCTTTGGGCACGTATTTAAAAATATGGATCTGTCACATTTCTACCAGTTCGCTCTGTACATCCACCCCTGACAGTGTGCGCTCTCTGCTCATACACGTGTGCGTGTGTCTATCTCTGCTAGTGCTACTAGTATTCATCTTTAATTGGCTGCCACACCACTGTCCCTTCCCGTAGCTGGGACCGTTTCCTCAAACATTGTCGGTCTCATCGTGCTACACGTTATTACGATAAGGCGATAGAATTAGAGACCTTGCACGGTACAGGATCTCTTAGGGATCCCCTCTAATGGTACCTCTTAGAATGCATGCATGCTCACATGTTGTCGACTAATTGCCAAAACTCTCAAATCCAGATTCCTGAAACAGCTGAAAGTAAAATAGTTCCCAAATGGCTCTTCCCACCCCGCTTCCAAGATAAAGACAGATTAACCTCCAGCCGCCCAGATTTTGTGCTGGTTACTAACACCGCTGCAAAAACACAAAAACAACAAACTATTGTAGGGGGGTGGGTTATTTGAAGTGGCAGGGGGCAATTGAGGGAGACTGGGAGCACCCCAGCAGCACCGCCAGCCACCAGTAGAGCCACCAACCCCAGACAGTACCGACCTAGAGACCTCAGCAAACCTCGACGTGACATCCACCTCGTCGAGATCAAGTATTGTGAGGACACCAGACATCAGAACCAGCTGAACGGCGCAAAGGAACAGCACAAAGACCTATGCCACATCCTCCAAGGAGCCTCCGTTACTCTCCACATCATCCTTTTGGGTGTGGGCGGCACCATCTACAACACTCATACTCTGAAGCCTTTCAAGGAACTGGGTCTTGATTCTCAAAGAGTTAAGAAGCTTGCCTCCAAGCTCCATGTGTACTCTGTGAACTTAGCTGCTAAACTTGTCCATACCAGACGTGCCCTTTCCAGTACTGTTATCAACTCTCATCAGGAACCGGTTTCAGGCCAAGCCTGCAACCCTCCTGATCCCCATTGATTTTTCCTTTCCTCTTTACGGTGGAGGAGCTTTACGGTACTTGGTACCAAAGTGGCTCCTTTTCCTTAATTAATGTGGGGAGTGGTTTTCACTGCCTGCGTAGTTTTACAATATGACTGGCACACCCAGCTTATTGAATAAGACACACAGAAACTCTTAACTATCAACCAACTAACTGCTCTGTCACACAAATTGTCACTGCCAAGGATTGGGTGTGACAAGGTCTATGTTACACGCCCAAATTTATTTACACACAAGCTTATTTCACTTTCCCCTCCTTTTTGTGGTGGAGGAGGTACGGCACTGCCTGGCCCAGGAGGTACGGCGCTGCCTGGGCCCCCTTTAAGATGTAAAAATTGTATGGGCGGACCTTCAGCCTGTTCTTTTAAAAAATGGCCAAATCTTCATATGCAGAAGGATAACCCTGCACAATCAAAGAAGGCTGGTATCGCTCTAGCGCGCGCTTCACTTAAGTACCTGTGCATTCCTTGCCTCTACATAGCAACAGGATAGCCCTGCACAAACCAGCCTGAGCGTATCAGCATTATTCACACTTAATAGGTCAGTGACTTAACATCTCATGCAGCATAATCACTGTCAGTGCAAAGGAAAGGACACAGCACGTCAATTTTAAGTTGCACCTCCGGATTACAGAGGCATTTGGACCAAAAAATCCAGCTGAGGAGTGGGTTTGCATCGCTGTCACACAGTGATCCCTAATGCTTCTCCCAGTCCTATTCCGGCTCGTATCCACCGAACTGCTGGAGGGGGATTTTTACACTTGTGCCCAATACCAAAAGAGACACTGAACTGGCTTGAGAAACGAGAAAAGCATCTGGGCCGTTGACACCCATACCTGCCAACAAAAAACTGAGCTTGCCACACAAAAAGGGGCAGGAGAAACAGACACACTGGAACCACACAAGACAGTAAGGAACAGGCCAAGGGCAGCAAGTTGCTTAAGTCAAGGAGAGCAAGGGCTTAAAACTAAGCTGCCAACTATCTAAGGCACAAGCATAAAAAGGATGGTTAGCACAGCGCAAGCTGTGCTAAGAGAGTACTAATTAACGTTCGGTTGTACTCGCCTCCAAGAACTAGAGTACTTCTGCGAGTACTCAGCAGCTCTCTGTCTCGTGCCTGTGCGCTCTCTGCACAAGTATATTTGTGTCTCTACTAATGCGCGCCACTTGCTTCCTTGACTTAACATCTTTGACTGGTTCCCACACTGCTGCTCCTTCCGGGGCTGGTGGAACCTTTCACTCAGGCACACTTGCTTCTCGGCCTCATTGTGGCTGGTTACCTGCACGTTATTATGACTAGAAATAAATATAATCAGATATCTCATGCGATACAGGGTCTCTTGAGGATCCCTTCTAATGGAACCTTTTAGCATGCATGCTCACCTTCTTAAGCCGGAACAATAACAAGCTTTATTTTTTCCTCCATGAACTCATTTTAATGAGCAGGCTGGCAGTCGCACTTCTTGACTGAAGGCTTTTTTTCATCTTTAGAATGCAACGATTGGGCGTGACATATAAATCAAGCTGTTTGCACAGAAGGTTTGCTCCTTGTAATCATACTTTACCTCCAACCTCCAACATATTTTACTAGCATAAATAAAGACAGCAGCAATCAGCTGAGCGACTGTGCAAAATCTGGTGTGTGTAATTGCCTGTGTAAACTTTGCTCTGAGTACTGAACAGAGTAATGCGTACTCAAACTCTTGGGTGATAAAGGGTAATAGAGGTGTGGTCAATCAGAATATGGAGGTCTTAAGGTCTCAATCATTGATTCTAGAAAAGGCAGTGGAGTTCAGAGGGTGCACCCGAAAACCTGCTGTGTGTGAGGAGTGCCTGTCTAGAATTTGCTCTGAGCACGGAGCAGAGGCACACATAGGGGTCGTCAGTTTGTACGGGTAGGGTTTGTCAGTTTGTACGTGAGAACTCTCTGGTGATGAATAGGCCATTATATGTGTCTCTGTGGCTTGGGAAGATGTATGTGCTCCCAGCCGGTATGCTGGCCAGGTGTGGGTACTGAGTATATTAAAGAGGATAAGGTCTTAATGAGTGATTTGCAAGTGCGACACGAGGGTTTGTTGAAGGGCACGCTGGGTGTTAAGCGTACCACCATGAATTGAGTTTCTCGTGGGTTTGCTCACGAGCCAATGCAGTTATACTGGTTCAGGTCTGTTGCCAGGTTGTATAATAGCATGCTCAAGTCGAACAGTGAGACGTTAAGCAAGGTGCTGAAAACGGATCTGAGCATACATTCACGTGACTCCTCTTGCTGGACTGCTTTTAGGTCTTAGATGCTTTTCGAGGGTGCGGCGTTGCCATTCATTTGTGCAAGCAGTGCGGCAGGGTACTTCCATTTCGCCATGTATTGAAAGTACGGCTCTACGTTGTGAGGGAGGCAACGCTTGCAATTCATTTGTGCAAGCAGTGCAGCAGAGCACTTCCATTTCTATTCAAGACTTCACTGGTGATCTCAGGCACAGATTGCGGACAGTGTGGAAAGATGTTGAGGGAATGAACCTGTGGGCCACAGGACACAAATAGCAAGTTGGCAACATATCACTTATTTTGCAGTGCCATTTAATCTCAATTTGCGTGCCCTCACCCCTAACTTTACAATACAGGGCTTTAAAATACAGGGCATTCTGACACTCCTGAATTTGTGTGGAGCAAGATGATGTGATGGTTTGATCTCCCGAGGTGCAAGCTGTGTGCAGAACTTGCAAAATGAGACAAAACTAGCCGAAACGGACCATACACACACATTCCTGAGGGCCAAAAAAATGGGGTAGCATGCGTCCATTATGGCTGTACAGACCAAAATGGGTCCCGTGCTGTGCGTGCTGTAAATGAACCAGGTCGTCGATACACACACAGGCCAAATGGCGCAAAACCAACGCTTCTTGTATGTACCTGCAAGTCAAGAACATGACCTCGGACGCGTGGGAGGTGTGAAAGAAGACAATTCAGGGGTCATTATTACCATGCAAGAGCAAGAATTCAAGCTTAAGTGCGAAATTAGGCGAAACGGACCCCCCACACACATTCCTGAGGTCGAAAACACAGCTGCTGTGTGAGTAATAAAATAAAAAAATGGACACCATACTTTGCGTGCTGTAAATACACGTCATCGCGACACACACACATACAATTTCTATTCAAGACTTCACTGGTGATCTTAGGCACAGATTGCGGACAGTGTTGAGAGATGTTGAGGGATTGAACCCACAGGACACAAATAGCAAATTGGAAACATGTCTATCTCTTTTTGCAGTGCCATTTGATCTCGCCTTTTGATGTGTAGAAAGACACAACTTAGCATGCCGCATGATCTTTAAGGCCATCAGCAAAACAGGCTCCTTAGGATCATGCGTTGTCTCCATAGATATAGGCAGCAACAAACGGATGACCATGCAAAATCTCCAGATTTCTGAAGCAGCTGAAAGTAGAATTGTTCCCAAATGGCTCTTCCCACCCCGCTTCCCAGATCAAGGCAGACTTACCTCCAGCCGCCCAGATTTTGTGCTGGTTACTCCCAGCGCTGCAAAAACACAAAAACAACAAACTATTGTAGGGGGGTGGGTTCTTCGAAGTGGCAGGGGGCAATTGAGGGAGACTGGGAGCACCCCAGCAGCACCGCCAGCCACCAGTTGAGCCACCAACCCCAGACAGCACCGACCCAAAGACCTCAGCAAACCTCGGCGTGACATCCACCTCGTTGAGATCAAGCATTGTGAAGACACCAGACCTCAGAGCCAGCTGAACGCTGCAAAGGAACTGCACAAAGATCTCTGCATCATTCTCCAAGGAGCCTCCGTTACTCTCCACACCATCCTTTTGGGTGTGGGCAGCACCATCTACAACACTCACACTCTGAAGTATTTCAAGGATCTAGGTCTCGATACTCAAAGAGTAAAGAAGCTTGCCTTCAAGCTCCATGTGCACTGTGTGAACTTTGCTGCTAAATTTGTCCATACTTGTAACAATTCATATAGGAATACAATTCCGAATTAAACATCTTGAGTATGCCTTTTACAACGCACTGTACGGCGCTGCGCATGGCCTGAAACTCAGCCTGCGTGGCCAAGGCCGAGATTGTGGTGTGGTGCAGCTCCTGCGACCTGGTGAGGGCTGCTGACTCCCGCAGGGACTGCTGCTTGAAGGCCTCAAGCTCGGCAATCCTGGCAGCATCTGCATTGCTGCGGCCAATTTGGCTTGCTGCGCTCTGCTTTAGCTGTGCTAGCACCTGTGAGTGCTCTCTGATCTCACGGACATTGCAATCCGTGCGCCTAGACTCGGTGATGAGTCGTTCAGCAAGATTTGTGTGGTTGCCGTCAAGGGTGTCCTGTTGCTCACGCAGATACTCCAGTCGTTCCTCGATCTCCTGTATTAGGTATACAAGAATGGAGAAGAGCGTGAAGCCGATGTCCATGTGTTACGTGGATATATGCATCGCACAAAGCACGGAAATGGCATCTGTCGATTACCCTTTTTCAACGTTTCACCATGGCAAGGAGTCGCATGGCAAGGAGGGCATCAGGGGTGAGACAATACAGATGTTCAGTCCCTTCATGTTCAAGATACATGCATGCTGATTCAGTGTCTTGTTGAGCAACTGCACGAATGAAGTGCCTTGCATGCTCCTGAGAGGGTTCGTTTTGGTAACTCAGGCATGCTCACCTTGGGTGAGAGGCCGACAGGCTCAGGAGCCGGCACGGGAGGCAGCCGGAAGGTGGAGGCTGGCTTGCGCACGTGAGTGGCCTGGTTGAGGGGTGCGTGTGAACCAGAATTGTGTCCTGTGCTGCTGGGTGCTGGGGCAGCAAGCGCTGGGAGTGTGCATGGCGCGGGAGGTGGACCACGCTCGAGGCTGTGCTCGAGGTGCATCGAAAACAACCTCAAGCGTGGTCCACGCTCCCGCTCACTCTCTCCTGTGCGAGCTGCACTTCCCGTGCGCAAATTATACTCCCAGCGCGTTGTAACCTCTACTCGAGATTGTATTCCTATATGAATCCTTACAATACTAGATGCCTTTTCCAGTACTGTTACCAACTCTCATCAACTCTCATCAAATTCAGGCCAAGCAACCTTCCTGATCCCCATTATTGATTTCTCCTTTCCTTTTCGCTGCGGAGGAGTTTTACGGTACTCGGTACCAAAGTGGCTCCTTTATCATAAATAATGTGGGGAATGGTTCACTGCCTGCGTAGTTTTTTCTTTCTTAGAGACGCCGTTTTTGCTTTAAGGAGAAAATTTACTTACCTATTCAGCCAATGTCCGGATGATCTCAGTAGGGCAACCTTATTTGCGGCAACAAGTCAGTGCTCAGGTGGTTTATGATTTCCTCCTTCTGCAACATAACAACAAACTTTTTTCTTTTGTGTCTGAGCTTATGGATTTATTGTTGACTGATTAGGGCACATGTACTCAATAACTTTGGTGATATCAGGGCTGACTTCCTCTGTCAGACATCCAGCATCCCTGTTTGTGTTTGAGCCGTCGCCTTCTTCCCACAGGAGAGGGGGAGGCGACCGCCAACCTCCTGCAAATCATGCTGCCACCAAGATTCGTCATGTTTGTACCCAACAAAAATCATCAGTTCTCTGCTTCAGCTGTAGAACTGGAGTTCTTGCGTAGTGAGCGTAGGCTGAGATCTGGTAGGCACTTTGCATAAAGTGCTGTGTACTCTCGTTTTAGGCATTCTTTTTATGCCTTGCTTTTGCTCGGGTTGTTCTTCCCGCCCCCCCCCCCTCAGTTTGTGCTTGCCGGTGTTTAGGAGACCTTTCTGTCTGTGGTTTTCCAGAGATTTTTTGGCCAGGTGGTTTAGGAGGCCTTGACGGCCTGGGTTAAGAGGCTTTGCTGGCCTGGTGGTTTTGGAGGCCTTGCTGGCCTGGTGGTTTAGGAGGCCTTGTTGGCCTGGTGTTTTAGGAGGCCCTGCTGGCCGTTGTTTTATGAGGCCTCGCTGGCCGGTGTTTTAAGAGGCCTTGCTGGCCTGGATAGAGGTTTTTACCTGTTGGTTCGAGGGGCCTTGCTGGCCTGGAGATTTAGGAGGCCTTATTGGCCTATGGGATTTACCAGAGGTTTCGTTAGCCTGGTGGTTTAGGAGGCCTTAATGGCCTGGGGGTGTTTGAGAGGTTTTGTTGGCCTGGGTAAAGAGGCTTGCTTGCCTGGTGGTTTCTATGCTTCAGAAGTTTGTCTAGCATCCGTTGAGGCCTTGCTGGCATAGTTTGTGAGCCTGTTGGCTTGATGGGTGCAGCTGAGCTTGAATTTCTTGCCGGCTTTGCTTTGACTTGTGAGTGTTCCCATCTGAGCTCGCTTGGATCTGACTTATGCGTTTCTTGTTCCTTGTGCCTCTTCTCAACATTTTTGGGCTTGCTGCCCTTGGTCCTTGCTTCTTTGCGTTGTTTTGCTTTTTTGAGGGCCTGCAGCCCATTTTTGGTTTCGGTGTCTCTGTTTTTGATCTCCCTTTACGGCAGCTTGGTGTAATGACGAAGCCTACAGCGAACTGTAGCATAGATTCCTCTCCATAGCTTTCCCATGATATCATGATCCCACCGTGTCATTAAAAGAGAGCGCAAATAAAGAGGGCCTAAAGAAAAACAGATTTACCTCCAGCTGTCCAGACGCTGGTTGCTCCATCTCCACTAAAATGCAAAAGCAACAAATCATTGATGGAGAGTAGTGGGTTCTTTGTGGCAAGGCGCTCCAGAGCTGATAGAGAGCTGATGGAACACCTCAGTTGGTGCCGCTGGCCACAAGCAGATAGAGCCACCAACCCCAGACAAACATCTCGGCAAGTAATCAATATAAGGCTGTATTGCTCCAATGTGAGGTTCAAAGAGGTTCACAGTGGTCAATTCTTCAATCATGGCAGTCTGCGCATGTCACAATTCATTTGAATGATTGTTTTGGGCAGCCAAAAAGAAGTGGGCGCTACGCTGGAACTCAAAATCTAGATGATGAGCTTAAAAGGTCATCACGTTGGCCTGTGTGCCCTCTCCTCCGGAGCGCCCTGTTCCTCTTGAGAAGTTTATCCTGGAGTGCATGGGATTAAGGGAGCATATGAGCAGGCTACCTTATTCACAGCTTCACAGTTCCAGGCCATGTCTTGATAATTTTGTGCAGAGGTGGCATGTCCCCTGAGGATTTATATAAAACGTAAAGCATATGAGATCTGCGCATGAGCAATCCCAGATATCAGGCAAGCGGAAAGGGATTGTGGCATTATCTTCTTTTCAGGCAGTAAGTTCCTAATTCTTTGTGGGCTTGCTCAGGGGGGCTCCAGAGTGAGCACTAGTCGTTTTGTGTTTTTACTCGATGCATGCTGAATACCTAGATTAGACCTCGTCCATTTTATTTCACAGCTTAACTTACAGATCCATGCAGCAACTGGCACAAAGCAACGCAACACACTCGGTGGCATACCTTCCCTGATCGATGTCTGCCACTTGCTGCCCAAAAATGGGGTTGTGCTTGAACTCCAGGTATAGAGAGAACAGCAGGTGTAAGGACTCCACAGGATTCTCGTGCACAGGTATATCAAGGATGGCACACACCATTTTAGTCATGGTCTTCAGGTCTAAGTCCTGCAAGCAAACCAGAAAGGAGGTGCGCCTTAATTTGAACTTTGAGGTCAGGTCTGTTGTGAGGTCATGAAATCATAGGTAGATACCTGCGTGTTTGTGAATTTCATATTCATAACTGTTGCATTCACAAGAAGCCGAAACTGCAGTGTGCTCATAAGATTGGATGGTCAACAGTTTCAGGGCAGATCCGGTAATAAGTATGACACGCATTCTTAAAACAAGCTTGTTATATTGTGGAGGAGCATATGCTCAGAAGACTTTTGTAGGAGAGGGGCACCTTAAGGTAGGTTTGAATGGAGAGAAGCTTCTTCGGCCAGGATTTTAAGAGAGCCAAAAGCGCTAGCCTTTTGTGCCAATAACACATGGCTTTAAAATGTGTGAAAGTGCCTAGAGTCGAAATGACAACATAGGATGAGGACTGTACTGCCATGACCCATATCCATCGGGGCCTTGAAACATCACCGACATTTGCTTGCTTGCAAATGTACACTATAAGTACAGGCATGCCTCATGGCTTTCACAGCCTTAGCCTGGAATGAAACGGTGCTCTGCTCAAATCTTCTTATTGCTCTAAAGCATTTCAAGGAACACAAAGGTTCAGGACAGGTTGCACACAGCTAGTAGAAAAAGCAGCTGATCTGACAGGTGATGTCAAAGCTTGCTAAAAGAAGATGTCGTATCTACTGTGCCTGATATTTGGTGCAATGAGTGCTCGTTTGTTAATGATTTTATATGCACGGAGAAAGTGCAAAAAGAAAATGCTGTATCTACTACGCCTATATTTGGTGCAATGTGTGCTCGTTTGTTAGTGATTTTATATGCACTGACATAAGTACTTAATAAGTGCAGGCGTGTTTTTAAGCTGCAATGGAGTGCTCGTTCTGATAACCCAAATTGCACATTGTTCCTTACACAGGGAACCAATAAAATTTGTGTGGATCAGAAAGTATGGTACACCGGCTCAAACAAATTACAATTTGCCATTCAGAACATGTAGCCGACCAAACTTGAGGAGCACGCTAGTGTATACAGACAGCTGCTCATCAAATGTTATAACTTGATTGATCTCAGGTGGGGAGCCGTTTCATCCTCTGCCTTCGTTGATTTATTTTGGTAATTCAAGGCCTGAGCACTTTAATTTTTTCCTCTTTCTTTTGAAGGTAAGAGAGGGAAAAGGTTATGGCAAGCAGAGAGAGAGAGAGAGAGAGAGAGAGTGAGAGAGAGAGAGTGAGAGAAAGAGAGAGAGAGAGAGAGAGAGAGAGAGAGAGAGAGTGAAAGAGAGAGAGAGAGAGTGTGAGAGAGAGAGAGAGAGTGTGTGAGAGAGAGAGAGCGTCCTGAGGCACAGCATAGGGGGAAAGACTGTTTCATTTTCTATTGTGAGGTGATAGAGTTGGAGGGGAAGGCTTTGGGCAAGCAGACAGAGCGTCCCAAAACACAGCATAGGTGCAAAGACTGCTCACCAGGTCTCCCGTTGGCATCTTCATGGTCTTGATGAACGCTTCCATCTCTGGAGGCCATTCCTGCAAAGGTTTGCATGTGTACATGTTTGTAAGTGTATCAAGTCTGTGTATGTGTCTGCTTGTGTCTGCTTATGGGATGTTACTTTATGCATATATGTGTTTGTAGGTGTTTGTGACATGTACGTGTGCATGTATCTGCATGGGTGTTTGTACCAAAGCGTGTATCACGACATACACAAGCCAGTAGCCAGTCCATTTCACCTTAGCTTCACGTGTCTATGTGCGATGCAGGCATCTTGAGCTCATGGAACACTTAAAAGGAGGTAACTATCCGTGTGGATATGTGTATTGTGAGTTGAACTTTCAAAGCACGCTGGGCAGGGAGCTGGTCAGTTTCAAACCAGTTGAGGAGAGTGCAGCATACACCAGCTCTAGGGCCAAAGCAACTGCAAATTATTTGCATGAGATGTTTGTGCAATGCCCCTGAAGTGGTAGGTTTTTGGCACCATTCTTTCCACAAACGTTGCAGGACACTGTGTTGCATCTGGCAGGCCTTGCTGACGACAGACAGAACATCCTCTGTCTTGCATCAATGCCCTACTGCCCTAAGGTGATTGTTGCTCAGGTGACTGTTGCGGGATAGCGTTGCAGGATAGCGTTGCTCAGGTGACTGTTGCTCAGGTGCCTGTTGCATTAATGCCCTAACCTCAGGTGACTGTTGCTCAGGTGACTGTTGCTCAGGTGTCTGTTGCGTACAGGATATAAGGTAGTGTGTTGCATCATCCAAAAAGCCTGATCTCCCTCATTCCTTGCCTACCTGCATGAGCGCCTCAATATCAGGCATATTTCGCTCGTAGGACACCGTCGCTGCTGGTTTATCTTTGTGGATGCCGTTCACGGATGCCACCCAGTTCTCAATCTTCTTGCGCTTCTGCTCATCAGAGTGGTCGATGCTCCCTGCACCGACAGAAAAATGCAATTTGACATTGGTTTAAAGCGTTCCCTGTCCCATACTAGGGTCAAAGGTCAAAGGCTATCCCAAAACTGGGTCTCTGCCTTTGAAAACCCCATCTTTTATACAGTGCAGTGGGGAGGTACCGTGGGTGAGTCTTGGCTCATCCCCTTTTTTGAATCTTTTGAAAAGCAGAAAGCTACCATCTCACGTACACGCCGGAGAGCAAAAGAGCGGATGCTTTGTAAGCCATGCAGTGGAGCACCGTTCAAACGTCTTGTCAAGACACATGCACCCATATATAGATTAACAAATAACATTGATAAGACCGCACATACAGTATGTAGCTACCACAAGGAGTCTGAGTCCTGGCAAGGAGATTTTGAACATACCAGTTAATTGCTGTGTGCTTATATAGTCCGAGCTCACCTTATTCATGTATGAAATGCCAAAGATTGACAAAAGGACAAAAAAGACTGGCGATGCAATTTCCCATAGCCACCATCATCCCCCCCCTGTTACTGCATGTTGTAACCGTACAACATGAAAACGCTGAAGCAGCATGCAAAGCGAGCACGCCAGGCCAGCGCTGATTTTTCCCCATTTCAAATAAAAGTGCTAGTTATACGTGATACTAGCTGCCACCTTGGTACACTAACACCTGAATCATGATGCAAAATTTGATTGCAGCCTTGGAAAAGGACATCGGCGATACTTGCTCTTATATATACATATATATACACAGAGAGAGAGAAAGATATATATATATATATATATAGAGAGAGAGAGAGAGAGAGAGGGAGGGAGGGAGGGAGGGAGAGAGAGAGAGGGCTTTTTTATTGTACAAACCATGGTCTCAACAAAATCACATCTCCACACGTTTCCGGCCAGCCTTGCTCATTTCCAGCATTAGGGCAGTGCACTCTTAGTTTCCCTCCTTTGTACTCACCAACCATGTTGGCTTGACTGCCAGGGGCTTCTTTAGTAAGTTGTCTCAGCTGCAGGGTTAGCACAGTGGGGTCAGACTGCCGCGCAGCAGGCTCGTCCAGTACCTACAAAGGTGGTCATGATGAAGCCACACATACAATTAGCCCTAGCGTGTGCAGTGGGGTCTGTCTGGTGAACAGCAGTAGGCTCGTCCTGCAGATGTGATCAGGATTGAGGTCACAACCTTCAAGCTCCTCTTTTGGGTCAGGTTGATGGGCAGCAGCGAATCTGTTCCCAACACCGAAACAAGTAGGAGAACGTTGCAGCATGTCACATCACTGTGCACGCTCTCATAAAAAATCAATTAAAGTGATAGGCGTCTTTCCAATCGACACAAGAATGGTCAGAGCGCCGAGCAGTACATTCAACCAAACCAGAGCACACTGCACAGGCGCAACACGTGCAATAGCGCAAAAAGAAACATCGGCTCTGCTGCAGCTACGACTCAAAAGCTTCCTTGCGATATGAGGTACATTGTGAAACCAAATTAGCCTATGACTAAATGCTAAGCTTTGCATCAGCTTTTGGCTTACGAACAACAAGCTACGCTCAACTTCCCTTGAAGCCTGCACAATCCTCGTCCTTATTTGGCCTCAGGACTCTAATGTCGGTGTCAATGCCCATTTACGCCCATTTACCATTGTAGCACCATTACCCCCATTTACCATTGTAGCACCAATACGCCCGTTTACCATTGTAGCTCCATTACGCCCGTTTACCATTGTAACAACAAGCGTAGTAAGCAGTAAGCAAAGTTATGTTATTTAGGGGCGGACACTATTAAACGCAACTGAGCTATCAGGATATCACAAATCCTTGCCGAGCCAAACCCATAGGGGACCACCTCTTTTTAAACACCTTGCCTACTGACACTAAAACACCTTGCTACTGACACCTAAAACACCTTGCTACTGACACTTAAAACACCTTGCTACTGACACCTAAACACCTTGCTACTGACACTTAAACACCTTGCCTACTGACAAAGCTCACTAAAAAACCTGCCTTTCAACAAACTTCACAGCAAAACCTGCTTACTGCCAAAACTACTGCAAACCTTTGCTACTGACACTGAAAAACCTGCTCACTGTCAAACCTCACTGAAGGAACTTACCTTGAGGCCCAAATGGTCCTCCTTGCCATCTGGCCTAGGGACTTTAATGAACTGATCAATGCCGCCGATGCTTGGGATGTAGTCAGGTATGAAGGGCTTGAGCTTGCTGTCCAGCTCTACGTCATGAGGCTTGTATCTGCGCATCAGCAAACACATGTGCACGCATGCCAAAACCTAAGTACCTGAGTACGCAAACAGCCAGGCGTTTCCTTTTGGCACCCTTCTAGAGTTGTGCTACCCGCCAAGTTATCTGTATATACTAACTTATAATAATGTATTTTACTTTATGTACCTTACTTGCTTATAATGTACCTGTGTGTCCTTACTTCTAATGTAAGTACCTGAACGTGCAAACAGCCAGGCGTTTCCTTTTGGCACCCTTCTAATCGTGCTACCCACCAAGTAATCTGTGTCTGTACTCCCATTTGGACCCTGGAACCGTGACCAATTATTGCCATCATTCAGGGCAAGCATGTTGCAATCTACACTGCGGCGCATAAACCTGTGTGTACTGTGCACGACTTGGTGACTTAATGGTGACTTAATAACAGGGGCCAAATATATGACTATAAGTAAAACATATACGACTTTAAGTAAAACACATAGCACTTGACATGCTTCCAATGCCTGCACCTGCACCCACTTCCTCTTTTTCTCTGTTTGATCCTGGAACCTGGAACCCTGAACCCTTTTTCAGGAAAAGCACGACAAAGCTGTGCTATGACCATAGATCCAGCTGTGGGTGTCAATGGAGTGACCACACAGTACAATGATACAAAACCAATGGCTACAAATACACACACACCGACCAAACGCACAGGCACCCACACCCACACACCCAAATACACAAATCAGCACCTTCCAATGAGGTCAAAGAGGTTGCGCACTTCATCTGACACTTTTAAGTGCCGGAAGTCCATGGCGTTGTAGACCCCAGCGTTCTCTGCGATCAAGGGTGCGTGACACATTGCGACAGCAAGCACACACACAGGGAAAGTGCAACGGAAGCACCAAAGGATTGCTGGACGTCACGTGTAAACTGTTCAGCCTCCTTAATTTTATAGGTCATGCCTTTGTTTGCAACAGGATGGAATGCTGTTTTTATGGTACATGCCTTTGCTTGTGGCAGGATGGAATGCAAGCGCGGTAGACTAGGACATGAGCAGAGGGCAGTCACACAATGTCAGATCAGCAGCCTCAAGCCAAATAAGTGTGTCAAATGCTTGGAGTGCATACGGTACAAGGTTACAAGGAACCACGAAATAAAGCATGCAGATGGAAGGGACGGGAGGGGGGGTTCGCCAGGCTTGTGCTGATACTGCAACAATTCATTGTATGATGTGAGGAGGCTCAAAATGTGCGGCCAAATGCTGAAAGATCTGCACACTCACCGTCAGTCCCAATATTCACTGGGTTCTCAGAGGAGCGCTCCATGCCGGAGAGCTTCCCTGGCTTGGCTTCTTGGCCGTACTGGTTGGCAAAAGTTGAGGAGGGCATGGGTGGGCCATCATCGTCTTGGGACTCAATGAAGGATGCATCTGCATTCATGTACGCACAAGCATGAGGTGTTGAGCATTTGCACATGCGTGCATGCAAACACACACATGAGCTTTAGCTCCTCGGCCATAATGGTTGGCAAAGGTGGAGGTGGCGTGGGCAAGGCTGGGACGTCACTGTCGATGAAACTCAATGAGAGGGGAGAGATCTGTGTTGACCATTTGAGCATGCACGTGGTTTTCTCACATGAGCTGGCTTGTTGTCTTGTACAAACGTCGGAACGGACATGTTTGGCTTTGATGGTGGGTGTGAGGAGCTCCAGACACGTGTTAATGCAACAATAAGGGCATGAGACGCGGAAAATAATCATTACAGCTCAGACAGGCGTGGCTCCCAACAGCCACGCTATGAATAGTTGCCTGCAATGCCCTGCCCTGGTGAGCAACAGTCAAGCTCTCAAGTTGCCTGCCCAGAGCCACATCACAAAACATAAAACTATTAGCATGGCGACAAAGCGACCAATCTTTCCTCATTCCTGTCTGGACAACAAACGGCCTTAAGCTCCTCACACCCTCCATTAAAGCCAAACACAATCACCCTTCGCGTATGTACACATCAAATGTAACATGTGTATGTATACATCATATGTAACAAGTGCTTGTTTGGCCAGAAACAATTTTGACATTGATTATGGAGGGTGAGACTATCCAGGCGTCTGTCCTTCAAGCAAACAGACTTAGCACCTCTACACTTCACTCGAAAGGCTTAACACCCACCTACAACCCTTGGAGGTTCATCTCGCCCTGAAAAGCTATCCGCGGTATCACTCAGCGCCACTTCCTGCATAATATGCACGTATGCACCGGCACTGTACAATTGTGCGGACCATCAGACAGGCTGGCATGCGGGGTGGTCAACCTGACTGAAGCACTGACACGTGCTCTCTAGGGCATCATCTTTCCACCTAAACGGACTCAAAGGCAGGTCTAAGCATCCAGTTTGTGCATTTAGGAGAAGCGCTGCATTTACGCAGCGTATATTTTTGGGCTCGGAAGAGTGAGTGAGTACGTGCAAACACTGGCAAGCAACTACACACATGGGTGCCCAAAGGGGCTGAGTGCAAGCGGTACGCACGTTGTTTCATTGTTTGTGTGTGTGTGTGCGTATGTGTGCTTGTGTGTGCGTGTGTGTATGTTTGTGTATGTGTGCGTGTATGTGTGTGCACGAGTGTGTGTATTTATGTGAGTGTGTGCGTGTGTGTGTGTGTGTGTGTGTGTTAAAAGCGTGTGTGTGTGTGTATATGTTTGTGTGTGTGTGTTTGGTGTGTTTGTATGTGTGTGTTTGTGTGTGTGTGTGTGTGTGTGAGAGTGCACGAGTGTGTGTGTATGCGTGTGTGTATGTATGTGTGTGTGCACGGGTGTGTGTGTGTGTGTGTATGCGTGTGTGTATGGTCGTTTGCGCATGTGTGTTAAAAGCATGTGTGTGTATGTGTCTATTTGTGTGTGTGTGTGTGTGTGTGTGTGTATTTGTGTGTGTGCTCGCGCCTGCTAGGTCTAGCTTTGCTTAGCTGCCTGTGTGAAGTGTTTTTCAAGCGACACGGGGCAAGATGCAAGGGATGGAGTTCCCTTAGAATGCAAGCGTGTTCACTCTCTTTCTTCATTTGACTAAGATAACAGGGCTTCCCCATGGCCCCTTACCTCATCATGTGGCTGATTTTGGACCATTCTAGCAGTACCCCCTCCTAAGTCATCTTCATCCTCGTATTGGATGTCATTATCCCGGTAGCTATTTTCGGAGTCCATTTCCCGCAATCCTATGCTTCCATTGTAACGATGCAACTCTCAGTCCACTCTAAACACGAGGCATGAAGTGAAGCATTATTATTATTAATTATGCGACGATCTTCGAGCTCAGAAGTCCTGAAATCTCCCGAGGGATATATCGCCCGTCTTCAGGAAAGGGCAGAGGTACACACACGCACACACTCTCCCTCCACACACATTCTCACACTCATACACGCACACGCGCACACACACACAAGCATATACACAGACAGGCACATGCTTGCACAAGCATGCACACACACACACACACACACACACACACACACAAGCACAAACACAAACTCTTGCATACTCACACACACACACACACACACACACATACAAACACACGTGCTTGCACTAGCACGCACACACGCACACA